>Ga0207039_1137_pt2 | contig 14885 bp, 10 predicted proteins | sample Alteio_BWMinCont_74_FD_153264 | JGI IMG/M metagenome (GOLD analysis project Ga0207039, IMG submission 153264) | Enriched cells from forest soil in Barre Woods Harvard Forest LTER site, Petersham, Massachusetts, United States -... | ecosystem: Environmental > Terrestrial > Soil > Temperate forest >... | reverse complement strand
CTTGCTCAAATGTTAAATCAGATTAAAACGAGGATGATATGTCAGCATCAAGATCTCTTGAAAAGCTTCGCGATGAAATTCTGTCAGGCAATGTCGAAACATTGAAAGATTATTTAAAAAATGGTGGGGATCCCAATGCTGAGGTGCTTGTTCCAGGTTATGGTTATGGGTTCACAAACCCATTAATATGTTTTGCGGTTAAATCCAAGAATTTGGACAGTGTGCGTTTGCTTGTGGAGGCAAAGGCTAGGATAAAATCAAGGGTTGAAAGTAGTGGAGCAAATGATGCAATACTGCATGCAGTTTATTTACAGGATTTGCCAATTACACGTTATTTATTAGAGCATGGAGCTGATGCGAAGGGAGAAGCTATTGATAAGAATGGTGCGCGCCTCAGCCAAGGGTCATATAGTTTATTAGTTCAAGCTCTTGATGATAATAATTTAGAAATAGCTGAATCATTGTATTCTCATGGAGCTTCGATATTGGGTGCAATTTACAATCTTTTTTATAGATTTATCGAAGAATTTGGGAGATTGAAACGAATTCAAGATCAACTTAGTTCCAGCGCTGATAGCAAAATGAGTGATAAGATTGCGAATCGATTGAATCTTATAACTATTAATTTTAAATCAAAATTGCAATGGTTATGCGATCGTTTTATGGGCAATGAATTTACAAGCGAAAAAGTATTTTTGGATATAATGAAAAAAATTGATATTTCAGATCTAAATTTTGTAGGTGTATCAATTCAAAATCAACCGATTACCCATAAACTGTTGGCTGATCACAAGTTAACTGGTAATGAAAAAACAATCGTAACAGTTGATGATCTTAAAAAATTAAATGATGTTAGACGTCAAAAATTTCTTACTGAAAAAGTCACATCCTTGATGGAAGAAAGAGGTAAGCTGATTAACAATGAAGGAGTTGTTAATCTAGTTCACTTAGCAATAGCTCTAGAAGAAAATGATACTGAAGTTGTAAAAGCTAGATTAAGTGCAAATAATGCTAATCCTAATAAAGTTACTAAGTCAGATAGAGGTATCAAGAAAGAATTAATCCCTATTATCGAAGCTACGAGGAAACGGAATCTAGATTTGATAAAATTTCTTATAGCACATCCTCGATTCGATAGGAAAATTCTTCCTGAAGCAATAAAATTAGCTGATAAAGAAAAGTATGTTGATATTTCAGAATACTTAACCTTAGAACAAGATGCTAAACAAACAGATAATTCAGGAAATACACCTCTTTATATTGCAGTTAGAAATGGACGTATTGATCAGATTAATTATTGGCTTTCTAAAAATGCAGATGTAAACCATGAAAATGACCGAAAAGTTACACCATTGCTTTGTGCTATTGGAAATTGTGAAATTGACCATGAAAGTAAATCCTATTCAGAAGCAATAAAAATTGTCGAGAAATTACTTGAAAATAATCCCAATCCAACTCATCAAGGTCGAAATTTTATTAAACATCTAGAACTTGCAGTTAGAGTTGGCAGTTGCAAAGCTGTTGAGCTGTTGCTCTCATTTGGTAATAAGAAAAATCTTCTCCAGGAAGATCAAAAAGCCCAGCCCCAAAAGACTCCTTGGTATGCTCGACTATTTTCAAATCCTAATCCATCTGAACCTAAGCGTGAACTGTGGTACGCGAATCTTTTATTTTACGCACTATCAGCAGCAAATGATGGTCATGAGATCATCACTTTGCTTAAAAAAAATGGTGCGGACTTAAATGTTAGAAATTCAGATGGTGATACGGCTTTACATGGAACAATTCAATTTTTCTATCCTCGTCTATCTACTTTAATATTTTTATTGGAGCAAGGTGCAGATCCTCGCATAACGGATAGAAAAGGAAAAACTCCTTTAAAATTATTAATTGAAAAAAGGGATGATATATCGGAATCACCTGATTATGATCGAGCAATTAGAATGCTACTAAAGTGTGGAGCAGATATTGATGAGCTACCACTGGATCTTAGGCAAAAGTTTAGTAATTCGAATATAGGCAATTTTAAACCTAATGATCAAGTGAAACCAAAATAATAAAAGGCAGTAACATTTTGGAATCAAAGCAAACCCTGCAGTTGGTCATCCAAATCATCTAGTAACTCCTGCCAATAATGCGGCGTATTAAACCAAGGAAAGCTTCTAGGAAAAGCAGGATCATCCCAGCGTTTTGCCAGCCATGCAGAATACTGCAATAGTCTTAGAGCTCGTAAAGCTTCTATCAAATGAATTTCCCGTGGATTGTAATCATGAAATTCACAGTAGCCATCTAAAATACGATTTAATTGAATTAACATTTGTTCTGGAGTGCCTGATAACAACATCCACATATCTTGAATAGCTGGACCCATTAAACAATCGTCTAAATCAACAATTTGTGGGCCTGTAGAATTCCACAGCACATTGCCTGCATGACAATCACCATGTAAGCGAATATTTTGAATAGGATTAGCATTTTCAAAACATTCTTCAATTTTTTTCAATAAACTTTCAACAATGTCAGAAAATTTATTTTTCAAATAATCAGGAATAAAATTATTTTTAATTAGAAAATGATAAGAATCATAACCATAATTTTTTACATTCAATTGAATACGATGTTTGAAAGGTTTGCAGGCACTGACTGCATGTAATCGACCGATAAATCTGCCCATCCATTCTAATTGTTCCAGGTTATCTAATTCTAAAGCACGACCACCTTGTCGTGGAAAAAGTGCAAAACGAAATTCTTGATAATGATGCAATGTATTTTCATTTGAGATAAGAGGAGCGACGACAGGAATTTCAAGTTCTTTCAGTTCGAGTGCAAATTGATGTTCTTCTAAAATAGCTTCATTTGTCCAACGATGAGGCCGATAAAATTTTGCAATAATTGGAGCAGAATCTTCTATACCAACTTGATAAACACGGTTTTCAAAGCTGTTTAGTGCCAATAGGCTTCCATTACATTGAAATCCAGCGCTCTCAATGGCAGTCAAAATTAAACTTGGATCCAGGTTAGCATAAGGTGTTTTGTGATTATCAGATTCCATTTAGGGTTTTGCATCCAATTTGTTAACGTGTGATAAAGGAATTTCATCGATTGTTCTAGGGGCAGGTGCAAATAAAGAATAAGACATTTGGTATTTATCTTGAAACCATAATCCATTATTTTTTAATTGTTCCACTAGCGATTGGTCTTTACCTTCTTCCGCTAACATTAAAGGAGTTTTTTGATTATCAAGATAAGGATAATTTATAAAAATAGTATTTCTCAATTTATCATTTAAAAACAATTTGGCGACATCATAATGACCGTACATCATCGCGATTGAAAAAGCGTAACCAAAATATCGCGTTGAGACTTTGCGTAGTTCATTGTTTGCATCATCCCAATGATCCAGGACGAGTTTCACAAATTCCAGATTGCCATTCCTTGCTGCTTTTTCTAGAGCGTGTGTCACTAACGCATTTAGTCTTGATAAACTTTGATTATCACTTATAGTTCCACAAAGGAAAAGATCAATTGAAATCGCTGTTTTTAATTCATCAATATTAATTAAAGTTTTATCTGCGAGTTCTACTATTTTGCTTGTTTTTTTTAATTCCTCGATGGTTGGCCATTTGCCCGAAATCATATCTACCCCAAAATGACGGTTTTATACTGAAAAAAATATAGGCAGATACTATGCACCGAGCTCATTTGTGTCAAGTGATGTTTAATTTCACGCACCCTTTTTTCAAGGATGGTGTGAGTAGTTACAGTAATCTGTAGACATCGCTATTTTGTACGGCTAAAATGCGCTTCAAATAAACATTTTTTAGGAAAAATTCACGTGTTTGAAACCCCATCCATCGTGGCTCAAATTAAAGATTTGACCCAGCGCCTCGAAGAAATTCGGAGGTATCTTTGACGTTGCCACCAAGCGCGAACGTCTGCAAGAAGTCCAGGCAGAATTAGAAGACCCAAAAATCTGGGAAAATCAAGAAAAAGCGCAATCCTTAGGTCGAGAACGCGTCCAATTAGAAGAAGTCATCAATAATATTGATGCAATCGAAACAGGATTAAAAGATTCAGAAGAATTATTCGAATTAGCAGCACATGAAAATGACTCTGATACCTTAGAGTCCATTCAGCATGAACTAGATAAAATCACTAAAACAGTAGAACATCTTGAATTTCAGCGTATGTTTTCCGGCAAAATGGATGCCAATAATGCCTATATGGATGTGCAATCCGGCTCAGGCGGCACTGAAGCTCAAGACTGGGCGAATATGATATTAAGAATGTATTTGCGCTGGGGAGAAAAGCATGGTTTTCAATGCGATCTTCTCGAAGTATCAGCCGGAGATGTAGCAGGCATCAAAAGTGCTACGATTAAATTCACAGGCCCTTATGCCTATGGTTGGTTGCGTACCGAGACAGGTGTTCACCGCCTAGTGAGAAAATCCCCCTTTGACTCCAATAATAAACGACATACATCATTTGCTTCAGTATTCGTTTCCCCCGAAGTTGATGATAAGATTGTGATTGATATAAACCCTGCTGATTTACGAATAGATACCTATCGAGCAAGCGGTGCCGGTGGGCAGCATATTCAAAAAACAGATTCTGCAGTGCGTATATTGCATATTCCTACGGGAGTGATTGTACAGTGTCAATCAGGACGGTCGCAGCATCAAAACCGTGATGATGCAATGAAACAGTTACGCGCAAAATTATATGAATTAGAATTACGTAAGCAACGAGCAGAACAAGATAAATTAGAGGCGAGTAAATTAGAAATAACCTGGGGCAGTCAAATTCGTTCTTATGTATTAGATATGTCACGCATAAAAGATTTACGTACCAATGTTGAAGTTGCTAATACACAAGCAGTATTAGATGGCGATTTAGACAAATTTATTGAAGCAAGTTTACTAAGTGGATTGTAATTATGACTGAACAAGAAAACATATCGTTAGACACCAATGAATTAATTGCTCAACGTCGAGCAAAACTTGCAGAACTACGTGAACAACGTAATGCCTATCCAAATGATTTTCGCCGGAATACCTTAGCGGCGGAATTACATTTAAATTATGAAAATAAAACGGAACCTGAACTTGAGGCAAGCCCTGTGTTTGCTAAGGTAGCAGGACGTATTATGACACGACGCTTGATGGGCAAAGCGAGTTTTGTACATTTACAAGATATGTCAGGACGAATTCAAATTTACATTCGTCAAGATGAAGTAACACCTGAAGTTTATGCTGATTTTTTACAATGGGATTTAGGTGATATTATTGGTGTGGAAGGTAAATTATTTAAAACCAAAACAGGTGAGTTATCGGTGAGAGCTCAAAAAGTTTTACTGCTCACAAAATCATTAAGACCTCTTCCTGATAAATATCATGGTTTAACAGACCAAGAGTTGCGTTACAGACAACGCTATTTAGATTTGTTAACAAATGAAGAAACGCGCAAGACATTTTTAATTCGAAGTCAAATTGTTGATGCAATTCGTGAATTTTTAAAAGCGCGTAATTTTTTAGAAGTCGAAACACCGATGATGCAAGTATTGCCGGGCGGTGCAGCGGCAAGACCTTTTATAACGCATCATAATGTTTTAGACATGCCACTTTATTTACGTATTGCACCCGAATTATATTTAAAAAGATTAGTAGTCGGTGGATTTGAACGTGTGTTTGAAATTAACCGAAACTTCCGTAATGAAGGCTTGTCAGTTCGGCACAATCCAGAATTCACTATGTTAGAATTTTATCAAGCTTATGCTGATTATCGTGATTTAATGGACTTAACAGAAAATTTAATTCGTGATTTAGCAAAAGACATTTTACGAACCACCGTCATTCAATATCAAGAACATGAATTTGATGTTGCAAAACCATTTGTACGCATGACATTAGTGGAATCTATTTTAAAATTTAATCCAACGCTTAAATTATCTGATTTACAAACGTTAGAAGCAGCGAAAAAAGTTGCAAAGTCATTAGAAATACCCGTACAAGAAAATTATGGTTTAGGCAAAGTTCAAGTGGAAATTTTTGAAAAAACCGTCGAACATAAATTAATACAACCTACATTTATTACAGAATATCCAGCAGAAGTTTCACCCCTTGCCAGATTAAATGATGAAAATCCTTTTGTCACAGATCGATTTGAAATGTTTATTGCAGGACGCGAAATTGCAAATGGATTTTCAGAATTAAATGATGCAGATGATCAGGCAGAACGCTTCCGCAAACAAATGAAAGATAAAGAAGCGGGTGATTTAGAAGCGATGCCCTATGATGAAGATTACATTACGGCGTTAGAATACGGTATGCCACCCACAGCAGGGGAAGGTATCGGAATCGATAGACTGGTGATGTTATTTACTAATTCACCATCTATACGTGATGTTATTTTATTCCCACATATGCGACCGGTTGGCTAATGGATATCTCAGTCATCATTATTAATTACAATACGGCTGATTTAATCAAGCAATGTGTGACTTCGATCTTAAACCAAACCGGAGTCACATATGAAATTATTGTTGCTGATAATGCAAGCACGGACGATAGTGTCAATGTATTAAAAACTTTTGGTGAAAGCATTACACTCATTGCTAACAAAGATAATTTAGGATTTGGCAAAGCTAATAATCGCGCTTTCAAAAAAAGTAAAGGACGATATTTATTTTTATTAAATCCCGATGCAGAATTAATGGGCCAAGATGCTTTATATAAAGCAGTTAAATATATGGAAGAATATCCAGAATGTGGTTTAGCCGGCACACAAATTATCAATAATAACAATCAAATCGAAAAAACCTATTACGACCATTATCCAAGAGAAGATCAAAGTTCAATAGATTTTTCAAAACTACCTGGAAAATTAGCCACCGTATTAGGTGCCAGCATGGTTATACGACGCGATGTTTTTGAAGCGGTTAATGGATTTGATGAAGATTTCTTTTTATATGCAGAAGAAACGGATTTGTGTTTACGAATACGAAAATACGGTTATCAAATTCAATATAATGATAGTGCAGTCGTAAAACATATCGGCAGTGCAAGTACCCGTAAAAGCCCGCCTGAGCATGTTATTCGCATGAAAAAACATGCTAAATATTTATTTTATAAAAAGCATTATTCTAAGCATGATGTCATTAAGATGGCAAAAAAAGATTTATCCCATGCAAGATGGCATTTGCTACGTTTAAAATTTAAAAAAATAATCCGTGGTTTGAAAATATCTGATGAATTGAAATACATGCAACACAAGGTTACCATGCAGCTGGTAAAAGAATTCCTTGTCACGATATAGGAGCTACTATTTTATTTTTGGGCCGCCTGGCGCATTAGGACGACTTACCACGCTCGAGCTTAATTTTATTATGGGCGTCGAACCTTCTTCTTGAGTATTTTTCTGCAATCCACGAAGTGCACTGAACTGAGTCCAGGTAAGACATACTGCTTTTTTATTTGGTGCACCTTCACCTTGAGCGTTTTCTATCCGTGCTTTTTTGACATCTTGTAATTTGGCATCATGATTTCCTGCAAATTCATTGATGATAGCTTGCTTAAATGAATTTGCTTTTTTTTCATCATCAAAAATGATTCGAACCATAGCGCCAGGTTGATGCCATTTGACTGACATTTTCTCATCATCTAACTCAAGATCAATGAGACCATTTTTTTCTTTTGATCCAGCTGGTTTATGAAAAGGAAATTGTGCTGACATGACAAGGACTCCTCATTTATTAATTTATTTAATTATTATAACACAATAAACGCATTTTTGAGTTATCAAATGCTAACAATATGATTTCATTAAGTTTTGATTGGTTTCAAAGAACCTAATCCATGCAAAATATCCTTAAATTTATGATATAATTAAAATACATAAAAAAATAAAAGTGTAGGGTGGATTAGCGCGTTGTTAGCGCGTAATCCACCAAAAAATTGCTAGTTAAATGGTGGATTACGCGCAAAAGGCGCGCTAATCCACCCTACACCGAATAGTTACTATAGAACGAGGAGGAGCAGCAGCGATGTCACAATCACGTGACAAAGATATGAAGTCGGAACAATCATTTGAAGCGCTCACACAACCAGCGATTAAAAAAATCGGGTTGAAAGGCATGTTGCAATATCATTTTATTGATAAAATATCAGCAGACAATTTTCTAGCCTGGACACGCGAACAAAAAGACATAGAAAATCTTAATAAAGCTAACATTCAAGAAAGTAAAAATCAGGAAGAAAAAACAGTTTACATCATTCGTCTTACGCAGGAACAAGAAAATGCACTTAAAAAGTTAAAGCCCAAAGAACTTAAAGAATCTAAATCACCAGAAATTCGCGTTATTATTTCGAAAGATAAAATTGATGCATGTGCACATCAACTGCAGAATGATACCTTAACACCTGAACAGTACATGCAGGTCATCACTTCATTTGATAGTGATATGATTAGTGCGGCACTGGTAGTGGTACCAGCAGACCATTGGACTGGCTTGGCAGTAGCGGCGCGCTATCAACCAGGTGCTGCCTTTCAAGCTTTGATTGCCAAAGCAAGCAGTGATGCCATCAGTCAGGCGCTGGTGGTGCGAACACAAAATCAATGGACGGGCTTGGCACTAGCAGCGCGCTTTCAACTGGGAGCGGTCTTTCAAGCCTTGATTGCCATAGCAAGCAGTGATGCCATCAATCAGGCGCTGGTGGTACCAAATCAAGACCAATGGACGGGCTTGGCATTAGCGGCGCGCATTCAACCAGGTGCTGCCTTTCAAGCCTTGATTGCCAAAGCCAGTGGTGATGCCATCAGTCAGGCGCTGGTGGTGCCAAACAAAGATGATCAATCGACTGGCTTGCATCAGGCAGCGCGCCATCAACCGGGTGCGGCCTTTCAAGCCTTGATTGCCAAAGCAAGTGGTGATGCTATTAATCAGGCGCTGGTGGTGCCGAATCATGAGCAATGGACGGGCTTGGCAATAGCAGCGCGCCATCAACCAGGTGCTGCCTTTCAAGCCTTGATTGCCAAAGCAAGTGGTGATGCCATCAGTCAGGCGCTGGTGGTGCCGGCTACAGATCAATGGACTGGCTTGCACACAGCGGCGCGCTATCAACCAGGTGCCGCCTTTCAAGCCTTGATTGCCAAAGCAAGTAGTGATGCCATCAGTCAGGCGCTGGTGGTTCCAAATAAATATGGTGATACAGGATTGCATAATATTGTCTATTATCAACCAGAAGCAGCTGTAAAAGACGTCATACATAAAGCTTCAATGGATGCATTAAGTCGTGCTTGTTTAGTGTTAAACAAACAAAATCAAAGTGTATTAGAATGTGCATTGCCTTATTTACCTGCACCCATCATCGCTGATTTGCTGAATAAAATTGACGATAAGGCATTGCATTTTATGGTAACGCATAAAATGCAATCACCACGACTGGTTTCTTCTGTCATCAGTAATATTATTTTTGAACCCAGTTGGCAGCAAGAACCCTTGCTTGGCAGATTAAGCAAAATACTTTACAAAGAAATGATCCTGCTTTGCTGTGAGGCATGGTTACAAGGACAAATGCTTTCACCCGCGGTAATAAAAGCACTGACTCCGTATTTGCAAAAAACAATTCAGGAATTAAAGCAAAGCAGGACAAGGACAGAAACACAAATAAGTGAATTAGAAAAAGTCATTGCCATCTGGTCATCATCTGATCTTGATCGTAAGCAAGATCACAAACAGGATGAAAAAGATGAAAAAAATGTCATCACAACACAATCGGGAAATAAAATTCCAATAACATCAGCCGATGAAAAGCAACTCAGACAATTATACAAAGAAGGATTACAATCACCCCATGAATTTCGACGCATGCAACAATTATCACCGAATGGTATAGCCACACAAATGGCAGAAGACATGCGACGAGCAGGCCGTCTTTATACAGGTACTGGTATTGATCTTGATGTAAAAGCTTACCAGGAAAGATCTTTAGACTATCTTGCAATAGCACGTACAGGCAATGCAGTTTTTAAAATTATTAAAGAAGAATATAAAGATGAAAAAGGCCAAAAGAAAAATGATTGGGAAGGTTTTCTTAAGCAATTAAGAGATTACAAACACCGACCTAAACTGAGAAAAGAAGTAGTAAAAAGTGGTTTCACCCATAAATTTCACCACCGCACAGGTAAACTAATCGATTATAAAGAACATAAGCCAGCGGAAAAAAAGAAAGACTATATAGCCACAAAAAAACAATCAGCGACACTGCTTTCAAGAAATTTCAATACAACTGTTTTTGGTGAACATGTAGCAGGACGTATGTTAGTTGGTATATTGGCAGACATCAGTTGTCATGTCAGAATAACAGCTGCCATGCCAGAAAAAAAAGATTTAAAACCGAATGAATACATTCTGACGGATGAAAAAGAAGGAGGATTGTTTTATATTGGCGATGATAAAAAACCGCATCGTATGCACGTTAAGGCATTGGATGATGCAATCAAATTGCTTCCCAAACCTTTATCAACATTAAGCGAAAAAGAAAAAGAACCCATAAAAAAAATCATTGCTGACTATCATGATCAACGGATTAATAAAGCTTTATTATCACGAGATAAAGGAACGTATAATAGAGAATGGGTAGGAGGAAAAGAAGATGTTGAAAAGCATGCTGATGAAATGAAAGATATCAGTTTCACTGATTTTACAAAATTCAGAGAAGAGACGGAAAAATATCCTTATCGTCTTAATGAAGTTCAAACTAAATTTACCCGCAATTCTATTTTAGGGATTTTAGTGGTAAGCGATACGATGGAAGCAAGAAAATTAGCTATGAGCCGTCAGCAAGATATAAAAAAAGAATTCAACATAGACTTGCCTATTATATTTTACGACAAGTCACTACGAAAGATGCGTGAATATTCAGTTCGAGAGCAAAAAGATGATTTAACTGGAAGAAATAGTATATTAGAAGAAGAATACAAAAAACCGTTACTTGATATTCAAAGGCAAATAAAACAGAAAGCACAATGGGATCATGGATTTTTTGGTGGTGGATATAAAAAAGTACCGCCAATAGAAATTAGAAAAATATTAGAGTTGATAAGCAAGGCTGAAAAAAATAAATCGTATTCTGAAGCATATATTAAAGTAAAAAAAGCACTCAATGAATACAAAGAAAAAAGTACCGAGCGTCCTAATGACGTTCAGAAAATCAGTGAGACCTTGTTTAAACAAATGAAGTTGTAAATATTTTTCGTTCTATATAATTTTTTTTGTAGGGTGGATTAGCGCGCATTTTGCGCGTAATCCACCATAACTGATGAGTTATAAAATGTATAAGGAAATGAAATTGTGTTTTTAAACGTGTTGCATCCTGTCATCGTGGTTAAGATAAATCAAAAAATGAGAATTCAGCAAGACGGACAATAGATCCTAATTTTTGCGCTTTACGATAATATTGTTCATCAGCGGTAATCAATGTTGTATTAATATGGCTTAAAGCAATAGCATGATATAGAGTGTCAAATAAATGATGATTTAATTTCCGTGATAATTGACAGGCAATTTGATAAACCTCAAGTGTTTCTATGGTTGGAAGCTCCATGGAATTTAATATTCCGATGGTTTCTATCGCAATATCAGGTTCTAATCGAACAATAACGGCTGCCGCTTCTGCCAACCAATGCGAGGGTTGTATTATTTTTATCGCTCCTTGCTTGATCACTTTTAACAAATGCACGGCTTGAGGAATATGGTCCTCATTATTGCGTTCAGGAAATACCCATTTAATGATGACACTAGCGTCAATAACAAATGTCTTCATGTACGGCCACTTTCGCGAGCTTTTCGGATTACTTTATCAGATACTGGTTTTTGCCGGGTTCGTAATTTAAGTAAAGCATCAATAGCACGAGCGCGTTGTTCCTGACGCTCATGTTCTTCTATGGCGTGCTTCATGAGTTCCGCAATGATATGACTTTTGTTTTGATCCGCAAATACCTGATTAAAACGATTTTTAATTTCATCAGGAACACTAAAGTTGACGGTGGCCATTGGACTAATCCTCTAGTTGTTGAAATATTCATTATTAGTATTGATTATTTCATTAAAATAATCAAGTTGTAAAGCCATTAATTTTATACGATTCCTGCCTGTATTTATCTGTAATTATTTTTAACTATTTATTTATAACAATATGATTTCATTAAGTTTTGGTTTGTTTCAAATAACCTAATCCATGCAAAAATATCCTAAAATTTATGATATAATTAAAATACATAAAAAAATAAAAGTGTAGGGTGGATTAGCGCGTTGTTAGCGCGTAATCCACCAAGGTAATCTAAAGATATCAAAACGAGGAGCAGCAGCGATGTCACAATCACGTGACAAAGATATGAAATTGGAACAATCATTTGAAGCACTCACACAACCAGCGATTAAAAAAATCGGGTTGAAAGGGATGTTGCAATATCATTTTATTGATAAAATATCAGCAGACAATTTTCTAGCCTGGACACGTGAACAAAAACACATAGAAAATCTTCATAAAGCTAACATTCAAGAAAGGAAAAATCAGGAAGAAAAAACAGTTTACATCATTCGTCTTACGCAGGAACAAGAAAATGCACTCAAAAAGTTAAAGCCCAAAGAACTCAAAGAATCTAAAGCACCAGAAATTCGCGTTATTATTCCGAAAGAAAAAATTGATGAATGTGCACGTCAACTGCAGGATCATACCTTAACACCTGACCAGTACATGCAGGTCATCACTTCATTTGATAGTGATGTGATTAGTGCGGCAGTGGAAATGGTACCAGAAGACAAATGGACCGGCTTGCATATAGCTGCGCGCTTTCAACTGGGAGCGGTCTTTCAAGCCTTGATTGCCAAAGCAAGCAGTGATGTCATCAGTCAGGCGCTGGTGGTGCCAGATCATGAGAAATGGACGGGCTTGCACACAGCTGCGCGCTATCAACCGGGTGCCGCCTTTCAAGCCTTGATTGCCAAAGCAAGTGGTGATGCTATTAATCAGGCGCTGGTGGTGCCAAATAAAAACCAATGGACGGGCTTGGCCGTGGCTGCGCGTTATCAACCGGGAGCGGCCTTTCAAGCCTTGATTGCCAAAGCAAGTAGTGATGCCATCAGTCAGGCATTGGTGGTGCCGAATCATGAGCAATGGACGGGCTTGCATCAGGCAGCGCGCCATCAACCGGGTGACGCCTTTCAAGCCTTGATTGCAAAAGCAAGTAGTGATGCCATCAGTCAGGCGCTGGAGGTAGCTGACAAAACTAATGGTGATACAGGATTGCATCATATTGTCTATTATCAACCAGAAGCAGCTGTGAAAGATGTCATACATAAAGCTTCAATGGATGCATTAAGTCGTGCTTGTTTAGTGTTAAACAAACAAAATCAAAGTGTATTAGAATGTGCATTGCCTTATTTACCTGCACCCATCATCGCTGATTTGCTGAATAAAATTGACGATAAGGCATTGCATTTTATGGTAACGCATAAAATGCAATCACCACGACTGGTTTCTTCTGTCATCAGTAATATTATTTTTGAACCCAGTTGGCAGCAAGAACCCTTGCTTGGCAGATTAAGCAAAATACTTTACAAAGAAATGATCCTGCTTTGCTGTGAGGCATGGTTACAAGGACAAATGCTTTCACCCGCGGTAATAAAAGCACTGACTCCGTATTTGCAAAAAACAATTCAGGAATTAAAGCAAAGCAGGACAAGGACAGAAACACAAATAAGTGAATTAGAAAAAGTCATTGCCATCTGGTCATCATCTGATCTTGATCGTAAGCAAGATCACAAACAGGATGAAAAAGATGAAAAAAATGTCATCACAACACAATCGGGAAATAAAATTCCAATAACATCAGCCGATGAAAAGCAACTCAGACAATTATACAAAGAAGGATTACAATCACCCCATGAATTTCGACGCATGCAACAATTATCACCGAATGGTATAGCCACACAAATGGCAGAAGACATGCGACGAGCAGGCCGTCTTTATACAGGTACTGGTATTGATCTTGATGTAAAAGCTTACCAGGAAAGATCTTTAGACTATCTTGCAATAGCACGTACAGGCAATGCAGTTTTTAAAATTATTAAAGAAGAATATAAAGATGAAAAAGGCCAAAAGAAAAATGATTGGGAAGGTTTTCTTAAGCAATTAAGAGATTACAAACACCGACCTAAACTGAGAAAAGAAGTAGTAAAAAGTGGTTTCACCCATAAATTTCACCACCGCACAGGTAAACTAATCGATTATAAAGAACATAAGCCAGCGGAAAAAAAGAAAGACTATATAGCCACAAAAAAACAATCAGCGACACTGCTTTCAAGAAATTTCAATACAACTGTTTTTGGTGAACATGTAGCAGGACGTATGTTAGTTGGTATATTGGCAGACATCAGTTGTCATGTCAGAATAACAGCTGCCATGCCAGAAAAAAAAGATTTAAAACCGAATGAATACATTCTGACGGATGAAAAAGAAGGAGGATTGTTTTATATTGGCGATGATAAAAAACCGCATCGTATGCACGTTAAGGCATTGGATGATGCAATCAAATTGCTTCCCAAACCTTTATCAACATTAAGCGAAAAAGAAAAAGAACCCATAAAAAAAATCATTGCTGACTATCATGATCAACGGATTAATAAAGCTTTATTATCACGAGATAAAGGAACGTATAATAGAGAATGGGTAGGAGGAAAAGAAGATGTTGAAAAGCATGCTGATGAAATGAAAGATATCAGTTTCACTGATTTTACAAAATTCAGAGAAGAGACGGAAAAATATCCTTATCGTCTTAATGAAGTTCAAACTAAATTTACCCGCAATTCTATTTTAGGGATTTTA
>Ga0207039_1146_pt2 | contig 14908 bp, 16 predicted proteins | sample Alteio_BWMinCont_74_FD_153264 | JGI IMG/M metagenome (GOLD analysis project Ga0207039, IMG submission 153264) | Enriched cells from forest soil in Barre Woods Harvard Forest LTER site, Petersham, Massachusetts, United States -... | ecosystem: Environmental > Terrestrial > Soil > Temperate forest >... | reverse complement strand
CACGGCATCCTGGCGAACGAAGAGCAGGGCATCGCCTCTCATGGCGTCGGTGAGGAGCCGCTCATAGGGCTCCATTTCGGCGGCCTGATCCTGGTCGACTGCGGTGAGTTCCGTGGGCATTCCTTTCATCAGCGGACCGGGCATTTTCACGCGGGCGCCCAAGCTGAGCGAGAGATCGGGGCCGAGCCGGAATCGAAAATAATTGGTGCCGGGCCCCACCTTGCTCAAGGGCGGCTGGCGCAGCCGAACCAGGACTTCGGTGGCCGTCACCGGCAGGCATTTGCCTGCGCGGATGAGAAAAGGCACGCCGGCCCATCGCCACGAATCGATTTCCATGCGCATGGCGGCGAAGGTTTCGACGGTCGAGTCCGGCGCGACGCCGGGCTCCTTCTTATAGCCGTCGAATTGTCCGCGGACGACGAGCTGCGGATCGAGCGGAGGGATCATGCGAAAGATCTTCACCCCTTCATCACGCAGGGAATCGGGGTAAATGCTGGTGGGCGGCTCCATGGCCAGAAAACCGATGACCTGCATCAGGTGGTTCTGCACGACATCGCGGATCGCGCCGGCCTCCTCGTAGAACTTGCCGCGTCCGGCCACGCCGAAGGATTCCGCCATCGTGATTTGGACACTGTGAATGTAATTACGGTTCCAGATCGGCTCGAGAAACGTGTTGGCAAAGCGGAAGAAGAGCAAATTCTCAACGGCTTCCTTGCCGAGGTAATGATCAATGCGGAAAATCCGGCTCTCGGGAAAAGCCGAGAGCAGGATCGCGTTCAGTTGTCGCGCGGATTCCAGGTCGTGGCCGAACGGCTTCTCCAGGATGACGCGCGCGTTCGTGGCGCTGCCTGATTTTTGCAGCCCTTCGACGACCGTGGCAAACATGCTGGGCGGAATCGCCAAATAATGGATGGGGCGAGCGGCGTTGCCGAGAAGCTTGCGGAGTTGCTGGAACGTGTTCGGATCGGAGTAGTCGCCGTCAATGTAGCGCAGCAGGTTGAGCAGCTTTGAAAACGCCGTTGTATCCACACCGCCACCATACTGCATGAGGCTGTCGCGAGCGCGATCCTTGAGTTGATCGAGCGTCCAGCCGGCCTTGGCGACGCCGATCACGGGAACATCCAGGTTTCCGTTGCGGACCATGCGCTGCAGCGCGGGAAAGATTTGCTTGTGGGCAAGATCGCCGGTGGCCCCGAAGAATACCAGGGCGTCGGACCGCTCTTCGCCGCGGACACTCTCAGCATTTGGCGCTACGGTGACGGTGCTCATGGGATGGGCTCCTGTGAATTACCCGGCCTGGCAAGTTTGCAAGTTTGATCGTAGCGGAGAGCGGCATCGGAACGCCAATCCTCGCTAATCCGGGCCGTGCGCATGCGCCGCATCCCGCTGATTCTGCACGCGAGCGCAAAGGGGAGACGATCAGGATTTCGCTGTAGCGGTCGGCGCTGGCAAGAGTGGCGCGCCCGGAGGGATTCGAACCCCCGACCCTCTGCTTAGAAGGCAGACGCTCTTTCCAACTGAGCTACGGGCGCGTAGATTGATTCTAAAAGATTTTCCGCGTTTCGCGGCTATCCATTTGTAACCCTTCGTATCACATGGAGTGAACCCCTAAACTGAGACAAGTTCTATATCTGCCCCACGACCACTTCCGAGTTGCCGACAATTCGGAAGTTGATCCCCCACTGAGGACCGAAGGCGTCGTCATCATGCTTTGACCGATCACCGACCGCTCATCCGCAGCACGCGTTCCGGATAACGATCACCCTGCACTGTGATTTTCGAGGCCGCACTGTCGATTTCGCGCAGGTCGTCTGATGTGAGAATCTTCCAGCGTGGTTGTTCCGATCAACTCGAGCACCTTGTCGAAACCAGGAGGCTGTTTTTCTTTGGCCCGTCGGGAGATCGACCCGGTGTCGACTAGCACTTCGGTCGGCGCCGCTCGAACGCAGCAGATCCGTCCGGGCGGGATTGCGAGAGGTGGAGGCGACAAACGCGCCGTGGTTCTTTGCGATCGCGGCAGCAGCCAAGCCGACCGAAGTTGTGCCGCCACGTATGAGCAGGCGTTCGCCTTTTTCGAGGCGAAGCGCGGTGAGGAGCGAACCCTAGGCGGTCTGAAGCATCTCCGGAAGAGCGCCGAGAACTTCCCACGGGAGAGTGGTCACCTTTGCCGGGATTGCCGGCTTGCCCTGGCCAGGGACTGGGGGGTTCGTCCTGAGCTGCTCCGCAGAGTCGATGGTCAAGGATTTCGAGCAGTCCCATTTGATCCCTCCGAAGATGCAGACGAAACTAGAAATCAGTCGATAAGCTGAGCTCTTTCCATCTTCTGGCTTCTTCCAACCGCGCAAGGTCGTTCTTTTCTGCGCCATTGTACGCGTCGCTGCCGAGTAAAAGCCGCAACGGTGGATTTTGCTCCCGAGTCAGACGAACGATTGCTTGAGCAGCCTTTTTCGGATCGCCCGGCTGTTTTCCATTGTAGCCACGCTGAAACCTGGCGGTCGCGCCAACTGTCGAATCGTATTCGGGACGCCCTTCGCTCAGCTTTGTAGAACTTCCCGTAAAGTCGGTGCGAAAGCCACCTGGTTCAACAATGGTGACCTTAACGCCCAGCGGAGATGCTTCGCGCGACAACACTTCGGAGAAACCTTCAACGCCCCATTTTGCGGCCGAGTAGGGTCCGCGACCCGGAGGTCCGATCCTTCCTCCCATCGATGAAAATTGAACAAAATGACCGCCCTTCCTGTCGCGGAAATACGGAAGGGCTGCCTTTGTCACGATGATCGTCCCGAAGAGGTTCGTTTCGATTTGCGCGCGAAAATCCGACATGGGTGTGTCTTCGACAGACGAGAGATTGCCGTATCCCGCGTTGTTGACAACAACGTCCAGCGAGCCAAACGTATCGATAGCTGTCTTCACAGCAGCAGTCGCGGCGGACTCGTTGGTCACATCCAAGGCAAATAGCTTCACCTGATTACCGTAGCGGTCCGACAGATCGTTAAGTGATTCGGTGTTTCGGGCTGTCGCCATGACCTTATTACCGGCTGCAAGGCTGGCCTCGACAATGGCGCGACCCAGACCGCGAGAACTACCCGTAACTAACCACACTTGCGACATTCTTCCTCCTGTTTCCAACTGGTTTCGATAGGGGTTGGACCCTGGTGAGTCCCAATGATGCCAACGACAATGGAGGCGGACGTTGCACGGCCAATTACGTTAGGTCGTAATGGATAATGAAAGCAAGACGATCACATAAGTCCTGATAAGTCGGCATCTCGTCAGGAAAATCAAGCACTCACGAGATGCGCGTTTCTCGGGACTTGGGGCGTAACATTGAGACCGCAGGACTTGAGGGCTAATGTGAATTTCGAAAGCGAGGAGTATACATGTCAAGGGTTCGTGTCGCGGGATTTGGTGTTTCGTTAGACGGTTTCAGCGCAGGGATAGAGCAGAGCCTGGACGATCCGCTGGGCAAGCGCGGCCCAGAGATCTTTCAGTGGTTTTTCCATACGAAGACATTCCGTGCCATGCTCGGGCAGGAAGGCGGATCTGTCGATGTGGACGACGTGTTCGCACGGCGGGCGATGGAAAACTTTGGCGCCTTCATCCTTGGTCGCAACATGTTTGGTCCGATCCGTGGCCCGTGGCTGGACAACTCGTGGAAGGGATGGTGGGGTACCAATCCGCCATACCATGCACCGACTTTCGTTCTGACGCACTACGAGCGTGAGCCGCTCGTGATGGAAGGTGGGACGACCTTCCACTTTGTCACCGGTGGAATCGAGGAGGCGTTGAGGCTCGCGAAACAAGAAGCAGGTGACAAGGACGTCAAGATCGGAGGCGGTGTTTCCACCGTGAGGCAGTATCTGAAGGCTGGGCTGATCGATTCCCTCCATTTTGCTCTTGCACCTGTTGCCCTCGGTCAAGGTGAAGCACTGCTTACCGGTCTTGACTTACCTGCGCTGGGATTTTCTGTCACGGAGCACGAGGCCACGCAGCACGCGACGCATGTTGTGCTCACGAGAAGATAAAGAGACTCCAACGGAAATCCCACAGAGTGAACCCCTCGTTGAGACAGAGATGAGCACCACCCCCCCTTCGAAGGGCATTGCTCTGCTAAATGTCCGCATTATTCTTCCCCTTTTCGATTCATCTGGTTTCGTCCGTGTGATAGCCCATTTCGGCAGTTGCAATTGGGATTTTCTTCTCGGGCTTTTCTAGGAAATTCCTGACCACCGGGATCACCCGCTCTTGTTCCGAAAACAGGGCGAAGTGGCCGGCATCCGGGATCACGGCGAGCTCGGCGTTGGGGATGAGCTTCAGGGTCTCAACGGCGTGTTCAATGCGGACAAAATCGTGATCTCCCAGAGCGATGAGAACCGGCGCTTCGATGGACGCTAATTCTTCGTTCGAGAATCCTCCCCATTGAATGCTGCACACCTTGCCCCAAAACTTGGGCCAGTAGTCAGGGGCAGGCGCCACTTTCTTGTAGGTTTCTCTCTGAAATTGGAAGCTCCTGGATTCAGGGGTAGGCGCGACATTCATGTGCAGCATTTCCGAATTGACGGCAATCTGCGGAGGGCCGAACGTCGCTCCGTAGGTCGCGACGCGGCCGACGAGCTCGGGGTAGCGAAGTGCAAGCATAGTCGCTACGACCCCGCCGTAGCTTTCGCCGAAGAAGTCGGCCTTTGAGATTCTCAGATATTTCAACAAGCCGACCACGTCCTTGGCGTTTTGCTCCAATGTAATCGGACGCTCCGGGATATCCGCCGTGCGACCATGTCCCTGGAAATCGACCGTAACGACCGAATGGCGCCGAACCAGCAGAGGAAATGACTTCAACCCGGCGAATCCAAAGACAGGCGGGAGGTAAACGAGCGGCTCGCCGGTTCCCTCGATTTCGTAGTACATCTTGAGATCGTTGACAGGCGCGTATCCGCTGGTTGGCGTTGTTTTACCATTCAATGAGTTCATAAACTATTGCTCCCTGCGCGAACCATTTCCAAATTGCTCAGGGAAAATATTCAAGAAGTGGGTCCAACCTTTCTCGTGCCCCCTTCCACCGTCAGTATCGGGAAGGTCGGAATGCACGAGGGTCATGAGCGTGTCTCCCCCCTGTTTCTTGAAGGTCAGAGTCACTGTCGTCTCCTCACCCAACGTGCTTCGTGACATCCATGTGTGCTGAATTCGGCTTGGTCGCTCCATTTCCGTAAATCGCCCGTAGTGGGAATTCCCCTGAATGAGCCAATAAAAAAAGCCGTCCACTTTTGGATTCAAGAGGAGCTTTTCAGCCATATTCCACGGATTGCCAGGGATCTTTGGATTCAGCCAGCCATCAAACACCTCGTCCGGGGGGGGCGGGGATTGTTCGGTCAAACTTAAATTCAAGCGTCTTCTTTGAGTTCTCCATTACCTTTTCTCCTTCTTCTTTTTGTCTTTGAAATATTGCTGAAACTGATCGAGGCGTTCGTTCCAAAACCGTTCGTACTCATGCACCCATCCTGCTACCTCGCGAAGTGGTTTACCTCGCAAGGAGACCAGGACCTCGCGACCCTGCTTTTGGCGCTCGATGAGTCCCGCTCTTTCGAGAACTTTGAGGTGCTTCGTCGTTGCGTTTAACGCCGTGTCGAATGGCTTCGCGATATCCAGGAATCTAGCAGGTCCATTTGCAAGCTGCCCGATGATCGCTCGCCGGGTGGGATGAGAAATCGCCGTCAGAACGTCCGTCAGGTGGTCCATGTCGAACAGTACACCATAAGGTGTAATGTTGTGCAAAGCGATTTATTGTGAGAAGAGGACGGGGAAAAGCGGCAAGGGGCACTCGCGCCACGAAGCAGAGTCGCGGCTAACTGAATGCTCTCTTGAGCCTTCTGAGTGACGAGGTTCCGTGCCGTTGTCGCTGGCGATCGTCTTACATGTGGCTGTCGATGAAGCGCAGGGTGCGGCCCCAAGCGATTTGAGCTGCTTCGGCGGCAAAGCTATCGCGTTCGTCGCACTGGAAGCCGTGACCAGCGTTATAGGTGTAGACCTCGACCGACGGCTGCTTCGACTTGATCGTCTCGACGTCGCTCATCGGGATGTGCGCGTCCAACTCACCGAAATGCAGCATGGTCGTATCACGCTCGGTATTGGCACGAGCGCGAGTTTGAAACAGTTGCCAGGGTTCAGGAAATCGCCAAACAGCATGGGATGCCAATCACGACCTTATCAGTCGCTTGGGTGCTGGCGAATCCTGCCATTACTTTGGTCATTCTTGGTGCAAGCCGCATCGAGCAGCTGACCGACACCCTGGCCGCCCGCGGATTGCAAACTCGACAGCGCATTGAAAACGAGGCTCGACGAAGTCAACTAAACGCAGGACCAATGTTTTTTGGAGGGGATCCGACCGGCTACGCCCTGAACATCACAACGGAAGAGAGGAAGTTCATGTCAATAACGAGCTTACTCAGAGAGAGGAATCAATGACAACAATAGAGGCGATTCGGCTGGCTTCGCTGGTCACGGCAATCAATGTCCTGGTCGCGAGCGGCTTTTCCATCGCGGCGATCATCCGTCCGCAAGTCCTGGTCCCTGCCGAACCCGTTCGAACGCGGGCGTCGTTGCTATTGGCCATGTACGCGGCGGCGCCCAGAATTCCTCTGGCTTTGTTCGTATTGGGGGCGATTTACAAACAGGCGACGCCTGCGTTGCTGATCCTGGGTGCGCTCGCCGGCACCATGCAATTACTGGATGTCGGAATCGGTCTGTTTCAGCATGACCTTCGGAAATGGGCTCGGCCGCTCTTTATCGCCGTCCTCCAATTCTTCGTGGTGTATCTGCTTCACGGATCCGTGCGGATCACGCCGTAAACCAAGCGCGGATAAACGCAGCATTGTCGTCGTGCGGCCTCCCCCAGTCGGATTACTCCTGCGAAGTCGGCCTGTGGGAAGTGGTCTTCCCGCTAAGCAGCGACTATGGACAGGTCACGGGCTACTCGGAAGTTATGCACCCCAGGGCGTGTCGATGCGCCAATCAAGATGATGACCTGCCGGTTTGCAGGCGACGGGATCGAAATCTGGGCTCTGCCACAGTGGGCTCGAAGCTCCAAGCGCCGTCGCGAGCCAGCGCCGTTTCGCGAATCTCGTCCATGAGAGCTCAAAACCGATACGTAAGCCCCAGGTTAAAGAACACGATTTCTTTGGACGGAGGGGATTGCCGCAAGAACGTCCCCGTAAGGAAACCGGCAAGATTCACGGCGGCCAAGAAATGCTCGCGTATCGCCCAACGAATCTCCAGATTGGGTTGACTCCCGACGTACCGTGCGTTGCTAAGATTTGCCGGCCGCAATGGCACGTTCCCAAAAGTATAAAGCGCATCTTTTGTGCTCTCGCGCCAGAACCAGATCCACTCGAAAGTTCCGGTTACGTTCTGAAGAGGATGGAAGACAAACTGAGGCTGGACATCCAGCAGATTTGCCGGCCCGATCAGCGCGAATTTTGGACCGAAGTAAGCTCCTCGTGGGAACAGGGCGTTGAGCGTGCCGAGCGTCCCCGGTCGGCCATTGTCTCCGCTTAGGGCATCAGCCTCAAACCCGAAACGCGCTCGCCACACTTGCGCGGGAAGGGTCCACCCGATGTTCGCTCCAACTCCCCAGGCGCGGATGGAGCGATTCCCGAAGGAGCCCCACTGGAACCCAGTCTCAACGTTATAGTCAAAACCTGCCGTGGGTGGTTCGTTGGGCGGGCGATTGAAATATCGCGCTCCAACCGTGCGCCGTTGCTCCCGCGCCGATTGGTTGCCGTAGATGGCTGACTTTGCATCGTAATCAAGGAAGTAGACGTCCGACATGAACTGCGAATTCCAACGCACATTTGAAGCATAAACGCCCCACAACGTGATCGCGGGATCGGGTATGTCGTCCCACGCGCCTGGATTGGTCTCCACCGGCTTGACTGCGATCAAATCGATACGCCCCCACGGTTTGTCATACCCTAGGCGGATGCCATCGAAGGCGCTTCTTACGTTCACGCCCTCGTTGTCATCGAGAAGCCGCCCTGTTCCGAGTGAGACCTCCTGACGTCCGACGATTAAATCCCAGCCGGGGTGTCGATCGTGAAGATTACCGCCGAACTCGACGAAACCTTCATGTCCATCGGCAACATCCTTGTCGATTACCGGCCGAGGGCCAGCCTTCTTGTCACCCACGTCGTCAAACGCCAGCGTCACAAAAATGCGGGCGTGATTTCCCAGGTGTAGGTCAGCGCTGGGCATCAATCGCTCGAAAACGTAACCTGTGAGATCTTGCGGTCCGGCGCCCCAAGCATTGTTCTTGAGATACTGAAATTCTGTCCGATTCTCAACGCTGAGCGTTAGGTAGTTTGTCCCGGAGTGGTTCAGCGGAATGAATTTCAATCGGTCGAAAGGATCGACTCGCAGGGATGAGTCGCGCAAAAAGCTCCAGTCTTGAAATCTCGGAAATGGGCTAAGGGGCGGCCGCACGCCCGGCTGAGGAACGTCTAAGGGTGACGGATCCGGCGTCTGCGCCTTCACCACACCAACAAGCAGACTGACCCACAAAACAAGCAAGGACGCCACGATACGTGTCATCCAAACAATTCCGCGCTGCTTCGAGCAAAGGAGCGAATCTTTCAATGTCGTAACCCCAACGAGCTCCAGTACCGTTATCTAAAACCGCACGGAGATATTTCCGCGCCGGTGAACTCACGGCGACAACTTACTCGGCGTTAGACCTCAACCTCTTTTCCCGACGGATCGCTGTGGAACCTCGTGGCACCCCCTATTTTGAAAGACCCTGCAGTGCCATAGCTGTCCTCTTGAAACTGGACGTAGGAAACCTTGTCCCCTTCGAAACGCGCCAACAGGCTAAAAGGAGATGTGATTTCCTTCCCGGTAGTGTTGGATTTGTAGGTAAAGGAGCCAAAAAAAGCCACGCGATTACCCTGCTCAATAGTGTCGGTGACCTTGAAATCGAGTGTTTTCCAGAAGCGTTGGATTGCCGCAAAGACGTTAGACAGAGCCTGTGGCCCTTTGTGAGTGCCAGTCCACGGCTCAATTTTCTTGAGTTCGGGGTTGTCGAAATTCAATGAAACGTAGGTAGCGTCCGGTGTCATGAGTTGCTGGAGCACCTTGAGATTCGATGTGTTCTGCAAAAGCTGTTGAAGCACAGCGGTCAAGTTGGTCGACATGGGATAGTTCCTCCTTCCTCTTTTGTTAGTTCGTGGCGAACGAAGTTACTGGCCTCGCCCGCCCTCCGGTCAGAACATGCCGTTGGCATTCGCGCGCGGAATGTTCGGCGCCATCATCGGAGCGGAGTTTTGAGGCGTGCCCACAAGTTGCAACGCATCCCAGTGCTCGACGACTTTCCCCTCAGCGTCCATGCGATAGATATCGACGCCAGCAATTCCGGTGTCGTCGGGATCATCGTTGAACAGGTTGAGGAAGTTCAGATGTACCCAGACGTAGTCGCCGACCGCAATGATCCGATGAACCACGACGCGTGCCCGAGGCCGTTCACTGGTAATTTTGGCGAAGAACCGGCCTAGCGCGACGGAGCCGTCCTGAATCAGCGGGTTGTGCTGGATGTAGGAGGGGCTGAGTAACTTCGCGGTAGCCTCTTCGGACCGCTTTCGATTGATCATCAGATCGTACAGCGCGAGTACATTGTTCTTGTTGCGGACAGCACGGCTGTCGGTGGCTTCAATGAGTTCAATCATGAGTTTCCCCGTTTCTTGGATTCTTATCTCAGCCCTACGATTTGGAGACGAAGAGTGTCTTGCTCATCGTCGGATTTCTCGCGCACAACGCGAAGAATCTCTTCCGCATCCTGGCCAACCGCCGCAAAGCGGGGTGCAGGATTCTGCTCGGCGATCTCGATCACGCGCTTGGCGGCATCGACCGAGGCAAGCCCGTTGTCTTGCATGCTATTGAGCTTGGCAGCAAAGGCACCGAACGCTTTTCCGTAAAGATCGCGCTCTTGCGGCGTCATCCGCTCCGCGGTGCGCGTGAGCGCCGAGGCCGTCTTGGCCGGCCCTCCGGTCCTCATGTTTCCGGCGACGGCGACGACGACATCGATACCGAAGCGCTTCAGTTCCTCGCGATAGACGGTTGCGAACGCCTCCATGGCCGCCTTTGAAGCGCCTGATGGACCGTTGAACGGAAGCGGCAGGTGTGCCGTCCAGGTGCTCACCTGCACAATACGACCGCGAGCTTTCCTCAAGGCCGGAAGGAATGCGTTCATCACGGACAGCGCGCCGAAAACATTCACTTCGAATTCGCGTCTGATGGAGTCGAGGGGGAGCGTCTCGATAGGTCCGGGAGTTAAGATTCCGGCGTTATTGATGAGAAGATTGAGGCCGCCATCTGTCTGCGCGCTCACGGCACGAGCCCAGCGCTTGACAGCTGGCTCGTCGGTGATATCGCAGACGGTCAGTGTAACTGCGTCGCCTGAGGCTTGTTGGAGGTCACTGATTTCCTCTGGTGTGATAGCAGTTCCAAAGACGCGGTAGCCCTTTGCAGCCAGACCAATCGCAATATCTCGCCCGAGCCCGCTACCGGCGCCGGTAATCGCGGCAAAACGACTGAACTGCTGAATGGCTTGTAACATGGTGCCTCTTTTTCGTATCGGCGATTCCTTCCGCCTGATCGAGCAGTTGCTGTTTCCCAATAGCGCTGAATCTCGTCGCTGACGGTTAGTGAATTCGCATTCAGGCCCCAGCTTGGACCCACAGTCTCGGGCGCTCTCACAGCTTGTAAAGTGTCTCGGCGTTCATGTAAGCGATCTTGCGACGGTCGGTCTCGCTGATCGGTACCGTATCGATGAATTCTCCGCCCTCGGCATAATCCTCGTATGGGTAGTCATCTGAGAAGAGGATGCGATCGGCGCCCATGGTAAGAATCGTGCAGTGAAGCGCCTGGGTGTTGAAGTTGCCGCTCGTGGTGACCCAAATGTTCTCCGCGAGATAGTCGACCAGGCGCTTCTTCGTAAAGCGGCCATTCGGACTGAAGTTGATGCCGTGCTGAATGCGCCAGGCGAAAAACGGTAGGGACTCGCCGAGATGTCCCAGCACAAGCTTGGCAGTCGGAAAGCGATCAAAGATACCGGAATAGACGATGCGCAGTGCATGCGTTGCGGTCTCCGGGGCAAAACCCCAGTTCGCGCCGGTGAGCTCCGGATGGTTGTCGTACATGGCAGCGTTGTGCGACGCGCGTGGATGGAGGTAAAGCGGCATATCAAGCGCCGTCAGCGCTTCCCACAGCGGTGTCATCCGCGCATCGTCGAGATAGATCAAATTGTCTGGGGTCTCGACCTGGGTATAGCCGTTCACCATGACCCCTTTGAAGCCGAGTTTAGTAACGCAACGCTCAAGCTCGCGTACGGCTTGTTCGGGATCCTGGAGCGCAAGAGTGGCCATGCCAACGTAACGGCTGGGGTGTGCGCGCACCTGTTCTGCGAGAAAGTCGTTCACTATACGAGCGGTGTTTTGCGCTTCGACTGGGTCGAGGATGCCCTGCACACCGAAGGTGCGAAACCCGGCACCGAAGGAGAGCAGCACCTTATCAACGCCCGCCTCGTCCATGGCTTGGAGGCGCGTCGTGTCGAAGTCCAGAAGGCGCTCCTGCACCACCTCAAAATACTCCGGCCCGAGATGGCCAACGGCGGCCTCTTTACGGGTCTCGAACCGGCCGTCGCTATCTCGCATGAACACTATGGGGTGGCCGAAGTGCTCCTCAAGCGCGATTTTGCGCAAGGGTGCCGGGGGAGGCGGTGTGCCGAGTTTGGGCAGACTGGGAACAGTCATCGAGTTTCTCCTTTGAGAGTTACGGCGCCATGGTGCCTGAGTGCGGGGATGATCCACCCAAAGCCTTTACGGCACGAAATTGCGTTTTCACTTCCTGAAATTCCTCCATGGCGCGAAGACCCCGCGCGCGTCCAATGCCGCTGTACTTGAAGCCGCCCTCTTCGAACGCGTCGCTGAGAGTCGCCCATGTGTTGGTCCAAACCGTGCCAGCTTTGATGGCGCGGGCGACCCTGTGTGCGCGATCAAAATCTCTGGTGAAGAGCGCCGCGGCCAAGCCATAGACGGTGGCATTGACACGTGTGATCGCCTCCTCCTCCGTCGCAAAAGTCTCGAAGCTCAGCACCGGGCCGAATATCTCTTCTTGAACCAACGGAACGTCCAGCGCTTCCGTCTCCAGCATGGCGGGGCGATAAAACGCACCGACCGCCAGAGGACCATCCACGATCGGGCCGCCACGAACGATGATCCGCGCATATCGTTTTGCATCCTCGACCAAGCGATCGACCCGCTCGACGTTGGCGCGATCGATTAAGGGACCCATCTGAGTATTCGGGTCATCAGCTCGCCCGACCACAACCTTCTCCAAAAGGGACGCGATTCGTTCCCGCCACGCGTCGGCGACACTTCGCTGTACGAGGACTCGCGAGCCCGTCATGCAGAATTCGCCATTGAACTTTGTGAGCGCTGTAACGACGAGGGGTGCGAAAGCCTCCATGTCGGCGTCCTCGAAAACGATCAGCGGCGTTTTACCGCCCAATTCCAGGCAAATCCTCTTTAGCGTCTGTGCGCCTTTTTCGGCGACTTGCCGGCCCACCTTGGTGCTGCCGGTGTAGTTGATGACGTCAACGTCGGGCGATGCGACCAGGAGCGGCGCACCCTCGTTTCCAGCCTCCGTGAAGATATTCACCACGCCCTTCGGCAAACTCTCCGTCGCCGCGACTGCTTCCGCGATGAGAGAATTGACCAACGCTGTCTGACCGGGGAGTTTGATGACCGTCGTGCAGCCGGCTGCTAAGGCGGGACCCAACGCGCGGAGCAGCAGCGCGAGAGGGGAATTCCAGGGTACGATGATTCCCGCGACGCCGATCGGCTCGCGCATGGCGGTTGCGAATACGCCTGGCGCGATCTCAGCTGACGTGCCTGTCTGAGACAGCGCGGTGCCCGCGTTGTAACGAAGCGTTGACGGGCTCCAGGCAGCTTCGAGTGTCGCGTCACCCAACGGCTTGCCCATCTCGCGGCTAATCGTCAGCGCAATTGCGTCTGCTCGCTCACCAAGCCTGTCAGCAAGTTCGAGAAGCGCCCGCGACCGGAGTTGCGGGTCATGGGCCCAGGTCCCGTTGTCAAAGGCATTTCGTGCAGCGGCGATTGCCGACGCCGCCTCGACTCGCCCGCCTGCCGAGTACTGCCCGAGGACCTCTCCGGTGGAAGGGCTTATGGATTTTGCGACCGAAGATGAGCCGATCCACTCGCCATTGATCCAATGACGCGCGGGCTCAACCTTTTGGGCCGTTTTGCTACTGGTCATCTTGCCCTCCTTTAGGCAAAGCGCCCCGCTTCCTCGAACGTCAGTCTTGGGTTGCGCGGGAAGAGGTTTTCATTCGATCCGTACCCGATGGAGCAAATGAAATTGGATTTGATGCGTGTATTGGCAAAGAATTCGGAATCCACCGCTTCGTTGTTGAAGCCAGACATTGGACCGCAGTCCAGTCCCAACGCGCGCGCCGCCACAATCAGATAGGCGCCCTGAAGGCTGCTGTTGCGAAAAGCGGTGGTTTGCGCGACCAGGGGGTCGGAATAATACGCCTGCATGTCCTTGCCGCGCGCGGGAAACAACTTCGGCAATTGTTCGGCGAAGTCCAAATCATAGCCGACGATGACTGTGACCGGCGCTGCCAGTATCTTTGGCGCATTGTTGGGCGCGGCAAGCGCCGCAAGCCTGCTCTTGCCCAGGGCACTCGTGACCCAGATAAAACGCGCCGGGCAACAGTTTCCTGAGGTAGGCCCGAATTTCATCAGATCGTAAAGCTCGCGCAACTGCCCTTCGGCCACCGGCTGCTCGGTCCACGCGTTACGCGTGCGGGCTGTTCCGAATAACTGATCGAGGGCCAACCCATCCAGTTTATTCGACATGCTATTCTCCGATGGCGACGGCTGATGTACGCAACTCTCCGGCGTGAGAAGAGCGTCTAGGCCGACTTTCGTGAACGTTTGCGCCATATAGTTCTTTCCAGTGACGAGTGTTGGTTGAATCCCATGGGGACGAGTCCCCGAAAGGATTCCTTGCTGACCTAAAGCGAACCGTCGTCACTTCCGTCCCGTCGTCTGAGTTAAGGTTTTAGTTGATCGATCCACTGTCGGACATGGAGCGGACAATGGACGAGCTCGATGCCATCGGCCTCGCAGAGGCTGAGAAACTTGACTGCATCCTGGTTGACGAGCGTCACGTCCCGTAAATCCAAAATCAGGTGCTTCCCGGACGTCTCGACGGCGAGCAGTTGCTGAAGGTGTTTGACATCCTCTGTTTCGATCCGGCCGCTGAGTGTGAACAGAACTCGACCATTCTCTGTTCTCCGAGTTCTTAACATGCGAACTACCTCTGCTTGAAAATGGCTGACCAGGAGAATGGAATTTCATCCTTTTGGACCCCGTTGAACGAAAGTCGGCTTGAAGAAGGGCAGCTTGGTGGCCAAAGGTAAGTCACTGACAAGAAAGGGCAGCCGCCGTTCAAAATGACCGACATTTTAACAATTGACAAAATTCCGGACAGAGGGCGCGGTGGCAACTAGTCTGGCGGAGACGGAGTGAATGTGATTTAAATGGTTGATGGGATCGGTCAGTTTCCTCACGGAGAATGCTTCTCGGCGGGGATCGAACAGCAGTGAGCTTGCCTTGTGCGCTTGGCGGGTCCCAGGTTTGTTGCCTGCCGCAGCAGGAGTCTCAGCTTCCAGGCGCCGCCTTAAAGCGATTCTTGTTGATGTTTAGTGATCGAATCTTCGCTTCAAGCGTGGACCGCGCGATCCCTAGCTTGGCTGCCGCACCTGACGGTCCGAATACCCGCCCTTGGCTTTTTCGCAGAGCTTCTTCGATGATCTCTTTCTCTTTAGCTGCCAGCTTTT
>Ga0207039_1153_pt1 | contig 15052 bp, 15 predicted proteins | sample Alteio_BWMinCont_74_FD_153264 | JGI IMG/M metagenome (GOLD analysis project Ga0207039, IMG submission 153264) | Enriched cells from forest soil in Barre Woods Harvard Forest LTER site, Petersham, Massachusetts, United States -... | ecosystem: Environmental > Terrestrial > Soil > Temperate forest >... | reverse complement strand
TTACTCGCCAATAGTGTCTATGGCATAGAGAGGTGTAGGATGTTCTGCCCAAGCTTTTAACCATACTTCTTGCATAATATGACGAATATCAGCAGCTGATTTATGCTCGTTTATGGCATTTAATCCCGCTTTAGCGCTTGTTGCATAAGGACTGTTGATCAGTTTGGGTATGGCACTACAAAAATCCAGCTCACGTCTTAATTGATGGGCGGCTTCTTGAATATCATTACGCATTAATGCACTACGACCTTCTAGCAAAATGTCTCCGCTGTGCTCTGTACCAACCAAAGCGAAAGAGCCTCCAGCAATTGTTCTGATAGGGCTAGAATCGAAGAACGCTTCTTCAAAAAGCTTCAATTGATCTTCTCGTTTTTCGACATATCGTTGAGGAGCATTATCTTGGTGTGCAAAACTACTTATATCTGGCATATTATCCGTCTCCCTGATATTGCTACGAGACAGAACATAACAAATAATTGTGGCAGACGGGTGACACAAGAACGGAACAAGTAGCTCTTCATCGCTTAATTAATAATAGAATTACATTATTAATTAGATCGATGAGATTGAACGATATCTGACAGTCTTGCTGTAAAAATGATTAGTTTGGAATTCTAACGAATCTACTATCCCTTATTTGGTTCGTAACCTAGTTTATGGGAAATCTCTTTATCTTTTTGAGCTAAGTCATTCTTACCAAGCTTTTCATATGATTGGGCGCGATGATAATAAGCTTCAGCACATTTTGGATCAAGACTAATAGATTTGTTTAAATCTTCAAGTGCCTTCTGATATAATCCAAGTTTGTTGTAAATGTTACCGCGAGAGTCATAAATATAGGCACCGGCTGTAGGGTCTGGAATTATCGCAATTGCTTTATTACAATCCGTTAGGGCTAACTGGTATTGCTTAAGATCCATATAAGTATTTGCCCGATTATTGTAAGCCTGAAAACATTGAGGATAAAGAGCAATCGTTTTACTATAATCTCCAGTTGCGTTATTGAGCTGCCCTAACTGTTTATAAGTGTTAGCACGATTGTAATAAGCCATGGCCAACTTCGGGTCGAGGCTTATAGCTTTATTGTAGTCCTGAATAGCCTTTTGATATTGCTTCATAGCAGCATAGGTATTGGCACGATTAGTATAGAATTCAGCATTATTTAGATCAAGGCTAATAGATTTGCTAAAGTCGTTAATAGCCTGCTGGTACTGTCTCATATCACGAAATGTATTAGCGCGATTGTAGTATATCAATGCTAATTTAGGGTCAAGACTGATTGCTTTATTGTAATCCTCAATCGCTTTTTGGTATTGGCCTGAGTGGACATAAGTAGTAGCCCGGTCACTGTAAGCTTTAGCGCTATCTGGATGTGAATTTATTGCTTTATTGCAGTCATCCAGCGACATGGAGCCTCCGTCAGTGGATTGTGCTGTTGTGCATGAGACAGATAAAGCACACCCAAGAATGGCTATCAGTAATGGGTTACTATGTTGAAAGCGGTATTGCATATCTAAGATTAACCTCAAAAATCCTACATAAATACAATAGCAGAGGACCAATAGTTGGATCTATCTGCGCGAGTCTTGCTTGGCAACTTTGACTTGACATTCCATTTGAAGCTAAGTTTTCACTTTTATATGATTCAATAGTTATCATAAAGCAATGTTTTTAGCTTCGTCTTGTAGCTTTTGTAGCATAGGCATTTCACCGCGCTTAGTAGCTACTGTTATACCGGCAGATAGAATTTCTTTTGCCTGGTCTTTATGTTTTGTTTCTTTATATGCTTTGGCAAGATCTAGATAGGAGGCTAAATGAATGGGTTTTAGCTCAATGGCTTTCTCTAAATATGGAATTGCTTTAGCAAAATCTTTTTCTGCTACCAAGCATTCGCCAAAACCGGCGTTAGCAAAGAAATCTTCTTTATCAATAGCTAAAACTTGCTCAAACATTTCTTTGCGTTTGAGTCTTTCAGCGTTTTTCTTTTCAGTTTCTTCTGCCAGCTTGTCGGTCATTTGCGCAGCTGCTAGCCTCATTCTTATACCTAAAGCAATGGCTTTTTCTTCTTCGGCCAATTCTTTTAAACCCTGTTGTACATAAAATTGCGATAAATTGCTGTGTGCCATTACTGAATCAGTATTTAATTCAGCTAGAACTTTCATAATGGCAATTGCTCCGTCTAGCCGACCGTGTTTAGAAAGTATGACAGCTAAAGCTTCGTAAGCATCTTCTAATTGTGGATCTAAGATTAGAACCTCTTGTAAAAGATTTATTGCTCCGGTTGGTAGTATGCCTTCTGATCCTTGCACAAACTTTTGCACTGCTTGCTCATATAACTTATGCGCTAAATCTTTATTGGATTGCAGTTTTACAAATGGGGGCAATGTTACAGTGCCTTGGACTTCATGCCCGGCTATTTGCGCAGAAAATGTTTTTTCCGGCACTCGATAGTCTCGTTTCAAAATCGTTAAGGCAATAAATTTATCTACCGTCGGTGAAAATGTGTTACTTTTGATATGGCCAATTTCTTCGCCAGCAACAAGTATAGGACTATTGATCGGCAATTCGATAATCTCAGAATTTTTGCCTTCAAGGGTAACACCAATAATAGCTCGCGCTGGTACTCCGTGACTTCTTACTCTGGCTAATATTTCTTGTCCTACAAAGCAGCCTTTTTTATAGTTAACTGTTTTATCAATCAGACCGGTTTCGGGCAGTAAATTATCTTTGTTAAAGTCGATCCCAAATTGGACCAATCCAGCTTCAATTCTTGCTTTCTTTACTGTTTCATCTTCTAATTCAATAAAACCAAGATCGGCACAGAGACTTTTAAAAGCTTTGCTAAAACCAGCATAATTTTTCTTGCTTATCCAGAAGAAATAACCATTTTCCCCTGTTATTGAATGACGAAATATTTTAATTCCATAGTCACTATATATAGTATCACTAATATCGTGATGCCCCATTTCGTTTAGATAAACCTCCGGCGCTAACAAAGCAAAAATGCTATTAGCCCGCGGTCCTTGAATGGCAATAAAATGCCCGTCGGCAGAATAATCAGTAAATTGTACCTGAGCAGCAAAACGATACTGCTCCAGGTTTTGCACAAGAGAAGGTATCTGATGACTCTCAGTGAGAATATAAAATGATTGGTTATCAGGATGGGCGTCTTTATACAAGTGAAAATAAGCTTGGACATGTGCTTTTCTGTCCAGTAAGCAAGAAAATTGACTGGTCCCTGGTTTAAGTTCATTTATGTCATTGGTCAATTGAGACTGTAAGAACCCAGCAGCATCTTTGCCAGTTACAACTAACAAACCATACTGCTGTGCATTATAGAAACCCGCTTGATTATGCAAAGTTACTAATGCCTGGTCAGTATGGTTTGTCAGACGATTATCGCTTACTACCATAGAAAGCTGTTCGTTTTCATTATATTGTCTAGGTTTTTAGGCTTAAACGTTAAAGGATTGTCCACAACCACAGCTACCTTTAGCTTGTGGATTTTTGATTACGAAACCGTGTCCTTCTAAGCCGCCTTGAAAATCTAGAAGTGATCCTTTGAGATATATGGCACTTTTAGGATCAACAAAAACTTTGACTCCATGACTTTCAACGGTGTGATCGCTCTCGCGAATATTATCGAAGGTCAGTCCATAAGACATGCCTGAGCAGCCGCCACCCTTTATTTCTAGTCTGAGGCCCGTTTTGCCTTGCTCACCAGGAAGCAGTCTTTTAATTTCTTCAGCAGCTGCCTCAGAAACACCTACTACTGTTGGGTTAGCTTGAATATTAGTGTCTGCCATCTTTATCTACCTCATATTTTGTTGAATTGTCCTGACGTCATAGGACTTATGCCGTTTTGGCTATTTTTAATCATGACCGGGACGATCTCTCATTCCAATTATCAACCTTAATTTATCATATGACAACAAAATTGCCTGCAATGCTAGTAAATTCGTTATGTTTTGCTTGGATTTAAGCAAAACAGACCTTTTTTAAGTCATTTGCCCTCAAAAGGACTCAAACAATACCTGCGCCAGCTTTGCCAGTGTGTCAAAAGTTTCCTTGCATTGTTCTAGGTCTAAAACATTAAACGGAGTAGGTTGAGACAAATATAGTCCCGCATCAGATTTAATCACCATCTCGTTGAAATGCGTTTGTTTTTCAAGTGCCTGAATATTGTCAGCTACATTTGGACAATGGGCGAACTGTTTTGCTAAAAAGCCATTATCGTATTTAAAAATAAAAGCTGAATCTAATGCAGATACATCTACATTTTGCCCACGTCTTTCAAAAAATAGAAAGCGAGTAATCGCAGATAATCGACCGCGGGCATATTTAGGCATAACAACCAATTTAAAAGATTCATTAACTGACATGCTGGAAAAATTACTTGTTTCAATAAAGTAGCTTACACCGAAAGGATAATTAGCCTGTATAGCTTCCACCTTAACAGGAAATCCAGCCACAATGCCCTTGATGCAAATTTGTACGGCGGCTTGATTCGAAACTACTTGTCCATCAATAATTTTGGCCAGTTTTTCTAGTTTTGTCTCTGTTTCCGGCATGTCAATTGAAAACGCTTATTGCTTTTTGCGAGGCGGTGGACTTTTCACTTTGTTCTTTTCGAACCGACTTTCAATGATATTTAAAGAATGTTTTGCCTCACGAACAAATTCTCCATCCGGGCTCAATTCGATAGCTTTGTTTAAGAGAAGCTCTGACTGGGGTAAATGATGCTCTTTGCTTAAAATATTGCCCAAACGGAAATAGGCATCAGCCATATTAGGCATAACACCAATCGCGTGAAGATAAGATGCTTTTGCTTGATCGTAGTTCTTTTGTCCTTCATATGCATTACCCATATTGTAATAAGCAGAGGCAAATTTGGGATCCGCGGCTAGGGCTTCTTTCCATTTTTCCATTGCTTGTGGAATTTGATCTTGCGCATAAATGACAGTTCCTAGTCCGTTTAAGGTAGTTGGGCGATTAGGACTTAGGCGCAGGGCTTCTTCAAATGCTTCCTTGGCCTTTGGATAATTGTGCTGAGCAGCATAAATAATGCCTAAATTACTAAAGGCCTCCTCCATGCGATTGTCAGCGGCTATAGCTTCTTTATACTCTCCAACTGCTTGATTTAGAAAACCTGCTTGGTGCAACTCAACACCGTGATTGTAATGTTTTACTGCTGCATCAGCGTAAGGCATGTTTTTATTGCCACTGCCTTTAGAGACTGGAGTTGCCTGGCTGTCCAGCTCGCTGGTTTGATCTGCTTTTGTCTCTGCGGTTGAGGACTTGGCTGTATTTACTTGAGCATCGTCGTCACTACTCTTGGATTGTCCTTTAAAAAAACTAGCTTCGGCTGCATAAGGCGAACTAAAAGAATGGAGGAAACCAGTGGTAAGCCCAAGGACGATAGCTATTTGCCTGCGTACGCCGAATCGGCTATTCTTCTGTTTTTTTTCTGGTAACAGTAAACTATTTTCCATATAGTTGTCATTCAATTACAAAAATTTTTGCACCAACTTAGTGATTCCCAGCCACATTTTACTGGTTACGGTCATTATATTAAGGATATGGGAAATTATGTGAGCAGATTGTGACAGCTTGCAATAGTTCACATTGTCAACTATGCAATTAAGTTGCCAAGAAATGGTTATATTATTACTTGTAAACGCTATTATCCTCAGACATCCCTTCTAAAAAATATAAAGCTTCAGTGTAGAAAGGGTCATTGCGAGGTAGTAAATCCTTAGTTTTGGCCACTGTGATAATGTTTGCGAGAAGCTCTTGTATTGAAATCGGACTACCCCCTTTATCAATTTGAACATTCCCGCTGAACATAGCACAAGCAAGTAATATTCTAGCGTCAGATTCTTTAAGAGAATTATGAACTAAAAGTGTATTCAGGGCAGCTGGATCTATTTTATTTTGAAATATTAGATTTTCGCAAAAACTCAATATCTTGGGATCAAGAGGCTTATTCCGCTCATGAGGAAGGCAAGCTGCTGCTATGATCAAATTCAGCTTATTCGTTACGTCTCCGATCGACTCGGCGGAGTCTACTAAATTTCTCACCTGATTCGCTCTTGTATTAAAATTGCGTCTCAATTCTCCTCTGGCTACCGATACTTGCGCTTGGGTGACAGAATTGAATCTTTGGTTGTAATAGTCTTGTACTTGTTGTCTTTTAAGTTCGACGCCAAAGGGATAGAGTTCAAAGAAAATTGATTCTAGTCCTTCCATCTGTGCTTGTAAAAGCACCAATTCTTCATGAGTAACGGACAAAGCAAGTCTCCTCAAACATCAACAAATCTATTGTAAACTATCACTGTAGGCAGTGGCATACTTGGCAATTAACCTGAAGAGACAAAGCCAGCACCCTAATTAAAGCTGTGTTGTGTGTATGCTAGTGTTCTTAAATTACATCTATTGGCAAGATCAATTTTATTTTGCAAATCGAGAATACCCGGATTAAGAGTTAGTGCTGTCTGAAACTCTTTTGCTGCGGCCGTATAAGATTTCAATTTAAGCAGAGCTATTCCCAGTCCATAGTGTGCTGAGGCTAGAGTCGGATCCAGGTTAATTGCTTTAGCAAATTCTTTTGCTGCTTGTGTTTGGTTGTTGGTGCGGGCAATTAAAGAAGCTAGGTTATTATGAGCTATGGGAGAATTAGGATGATCAAGAGTGGCTTTGCGCATAATAGCTATTCCTGACTTATAATCCCCACTATTAGTTATGGAATTAGCAAGATTGACGGCAGCGCTTAAGTGCTTTGGATCAATTTTGTGAGCATTAGAAAATGACTGTTTAGCTGATTTGTAATCACCGATTTGTTGGTATACTAATCCAAGGTCATTTTGAGTATCAGGATCTCCTTTATCGAGTTGCGCAGCCGTTTGTAATTCGTTTATAGCTAACCACAAATTATTATCGGTTACCGCAGCTAACCCTAATCTTTGATGAGCAACAGCCAAATTAGGATTCAGATTTATCAATTTCAGATATTCTTGAACAGCTTCTGTCAAACGTCCGACCTGGCGCAATGCCTCGGCTCGAGCCAAAATAGCAACTTCAGTAGCAGTTATTCTTTTATTTTTCGGACTGGAATGAATAGCTGCAGATTTTTCTGAACTTTTCTTGGTTACAGTAATCAATTTAGGACTGTCCCCAGCAAAAACGATGTCTTTGTTTAGTTCATCCAGCTCAGCTATGACTTGCTTATGCTCTCCTAGCTTCTCATAGATACGTGCCAGATTGCTGTGAGCACAATCTAAAGGATCGTTTCTTCCTTGCTCGGCTTGCTTATTCAAGGCATCTATAGCAGGCATAATTTCTTGCAAATTTGCCATTGCAACAAGATCGTCCACTCTATAAAAAGCTGTTGGCGTAGCGAGATTTTCTGGTGCCGTAGAATCGTTATGTCTCAATAGACTGTTCCATTTGTTCAATAACTGTTTGCTTGATGCGCTCAAAGAAGCATCAAGATCTGCCAGGGTTTGATTGGGAGAAGTAAATATATTAGAGCCGCTTAATAACCATACAGTGACAGTAACAGTCAATAAGAGCAAACAAAGCGCTAAGAGTCTAAGCGCAGAAGGAGCCCTTCTAGGTATACTTTGAGAAAATGAATTGCTATTCAACAATTATTGTTTCCACTAAAACCAGCTTTTAAAAAGACTAAAGCAATCCGCCGGTCTAGTCAAGAGGAGTTTGCTGTCTTGCTAAGTTTATTGCTATAAAATTATTTGCCGCGGAAGTAGAGAATGATAGTGCCTAGTATCCCTATTACTATATTGGGCATCCAGGCAGCTAGCATAGGTGAGATACGCCCTGCTTCTCCTAAGGCTCCAGAACTTGATTGTAGGACATAATACAGAAAGACCACCATAGCGCTATAAATTAACCCTATATTGCTGCGCGAGCGCCTTGCCAGCAGGCCTAACGGTGCTCCGGCTAGAGCAACAATCAAACAAGCGAGTGGTTGACTTATTTTCTGATACAGCCGCACCAACAGATCATTAGTGACAGCGTTTGAGTCTTTAAGGATATCTACGTGACGAGATAGTTCAAGCATATTCATTTCTTTAGGCGAGACAGTGCTATTGTCTAATGCCTTCTGGGCATTTTTTATACCGGGAAGAGTCAAATTGTCAAAGCGCATTATACGCGTTATATCGCTATCTCCAGAAAGAACATATGTACGTCCCTTATTTAATACCCATTCACCGCGACTCCACATACCTGTAGCAGCACAAATTATCTGTACTAATTTGTCGCGAGTAAAATCTAAAATAATCACATTTCTTAGCTGGCTTTCGTTGTAATAACCAATATAAAAAACACGATTTAAAGTAAGATCTTTACCACGCTCCATATAAGTGAAATTAGCTTGTCCTCCAGGCATCTCAGATTTATAGAGTGCCAAAAACTCGAGTTTTTTGGAAGTACGATTGGCAACTGGTACTATAACTTCGTTAATGCCAAAACTTACAAAACTTGTAGCTAAGCCAAATAACAACGGGGCAACCATGATACGATAAAAACTGATTCCACTTGTTCTAAGAGCAATGATTTCAGAGTCTCCGCTCAAACGATTAAAGACAAGCAAGGTGCCCAGCAATACGCCGATGGGAATAGTTACAACAATAATTTCAGGCAAGTGTAGTCCGATGATGGTGAAAGCCATATTCCAAGGTACACCCGAACGCATTACCAAATTAAAAATCGCTTTTAATTGATCTGCACCGAACCACACACCAGTTACGATACCAATACCAAATAAGAGTGGTTGCCAAAATTCATTAGCGATGTAAGTATCAAGTAGCCTGATCTTAATCACAGCGTAAAGTCCTCTCCTAAGTATTGTTTGCGGGCAACGGGGCTGGCGGCGACTTCGTGTGATGTGCCTGCGACAAGAATCTTGCCCTGATTAATAAGATAGGCTCTATCTGTAATTTTGAGTGTAGCCCTAGGATTATGGTCTGTAAGTAATACTCCCAAATTCCACTCGTCTCTTAATCGTCTTATTAATCCTTGAATGTCGGCAATCGAAATAGGGTCGATACCGGTAAATGGTTCGTCCAATAGAATAAATTTTGGTTCTGTAGCTAAACAACGAGCAAGCTCTAGTCGTCGTCTTTCACCACCAGATAATTGGACAGAAAGAGTATTTTCCAAATACTCAAGGCCAAATTGTTCAAGTAAATATTTGATTCTCTCATCTTGCTCTTTTTTAGAAAAATTACGCATTTGCAAAATTAGGCGGATATTGTCGCCAGAAGTTAGTTTTCTAAAAGTAGAAGCTTCTTGAGGTAAATAACTGATGCCTAAACGTGAGCGCTCATGAATGGGTAATTTAGCTAAGTCATGGTGTCCAAATCTTATCTGACCTTTTTCTGGTTTAACTAAACCCAGCACCATATCGAACGAAGTAGTTTTTCCAGCACCGTTACGTCCTAGAAGACCGACTATCTCACCCCTACCTACGGTAAAACTTACATTATCAACAACTCTTCGTCCGCCATAACTCTTTTGCAAGTTATCAACGTAAAGCATATTTTCATCGACAACTGAATTAACAGTGGCTGAATTATCAGTCCTTTTTTTGATATCTATGGTGGAAGTCATTTTAATAAATCTCGTTTTTATTGCTACCAGCTACGGTGCTCGTTTTATTTTTATCCGTCACTACACCTGTCGATGCATTTTTGCTGCCCGAGGTCATAGCCAGAGCGCTATTGGCTTGCGGACTGGGGGGCTTACTGGGACTACCAATAATGAAAGCTTTGGTATTGCCTTCTGCTAAAATTTTCTTGGTAGCTATGGCCATTGTTATACGGTCAGCAATCCAGCGTTTACCCGGTTGAGAAACTTGTGAACGCTCGGTAAAAATTACCTTCTCTGCTCTTCCATCGGTGTTGCGTAAAAGCAATACCTTTGGACCTGCGCCGATCATATCTTGATAATAAACTCGCACATTACCTTCAGCAGACATTTTGCCAGTGTTTTGATTCATATCTTGAGAATCGGAAACTACGATGATCGGATCCTCACTATTTTGCTGTACTGTTGCAGTTGGTGCAGCAATAGCCCCACCCGCATTTGGCTTTGTCCCTACTACTTTCTTATTTGTGCCACCTTTATTATCAGTGCCATCTTGCTTTTGTAGCATCTTTGAGCGAACATTACCTGTAGCTTGTAAACGCTTAGTAGCCAGATAATAAGTAACCATCTCAGCTTGAGTATTGCTGGTACCTTGGAAAGCATTTACGTGCCCGTTAAATAAGGCTGTTTCAGGCTTGCCGTCTGTACCATATACAAGTTTCAACTTGTCAGCAAAAACCGATATCTCACCGTGTATAACGTGTACATGTCCAGAAGCATCGAATTTACCTGATTCTTTTGAGTATTCCTGGTAGTCTGAGTCAGTAATAATCTTTTCTGGAGCTGCCTTACCCGTTTTATCTGTTGAAGCCTTTTTACTTGTTTCAATTGTATTATCGCCATGGGGAGATGTAGCAATATTACTGACAGGTTTTTGGAAAGCATTCTGATCATCACTAGCTTGCGGCCAAGCGAATGGTTGTTTGGAATTATTGCTGCCTTTTGAAGCCACGATATTTTTTGTACTTCCTTCAGCTTTTATAGTTCCGTCACTTTTATTCTCTTTTTTATTTTCTATTTTGTTAACCTTACCTGGCGAGGCTTTCGCATCTAATTGAGTATCTCCTTCGGAGGACACTTCAGAATGTGCATTACCTTGAGCAATAAACTTTGAATCAGCTATTTCAAAAATGAGCGTGTCGGCATTTATCTTATTGTCATTTTGAGTTAAAAAAGGGTGACCGATGAAAATAGCCTTTTGTGGCTGTCCACTCGGGTCACGAAAAAGCTTTGCTTCTGGTGCTTTTACTATACTGTCTTTATAGGTAACGGTTACATCCCCTTTAGCCAATACAATGCTGTCTAAAAACTCTTGTTCATTAGCCTGAATATCAATTGGTGCTGTTGCCTGCGGCGCAGGAGAAGATTGGGCACAACTATCAGGAATTAAAAAAACTGTTTGGAAAAAACCGAGACAAACGCCAGCAATAAAAAACGTTAATCTTTTAATAGCTGATTGTTTAGCTAACGTTTTTTTTTAGTTGTTTTTGTATGTTTGTTTATTTTCATTTGATTAACGATTATTCCTCAACAGAGCCAATTAAAGCATGAGTATGACCAATAAGCTTGACATTACTTAAATCATTAGATCCCTTGGATCCCAATGCGCCGAAAGCCGTGTCGCCTATTACTTTGGCGGCGTTGGACCAAACGATGTTAACATTACCGACCGCTTGAAACTGATTTTTTTTGTCTAATTCAATTTTTGCTGCTTCTAACTTTACCTTACCTTCCTCGCCACAAGCAGAGACTTGCTTGTCGCCCAACCCAGCAAGCTTTACCAGTCGGGTATCTTCATTTGTTTGACCAACAGGTGCTGTTATACGCATCTTTAAAGTTTTGCCATCCATATAATCGACATGTACATCAGTCAGATTTACATCATGCGAAACAGGCTCCAAAGCACCTGTTTTGGCCGCCAATAACCAGCGTACTTGATTGCTATCATCTACTTCTTTTAACTCATAATTGGTTATAGTTGTTTCATCTGTATTGGGCCGTACTTTTTGGGCTTTATTGAACTCGCTTACTTGCTGGTTGGCTTCATACTGAGCGTAAAACCAAAAAAGTACAATTATTGTTGGAATGGACAGAGCCCCAATAAGTTTGGAGGAATTTCTACTAAAAAATTCTACAAGCAGCATTTATTTGCCTCAAACAATGAATTGAAAAGGAAACTCTAATTTGGCAGTGATCTAAGGGCAACTGCTTTGGATATGTTGTGCAGACATTCTTTTAGATTTCCTTGTTGCAGATAGCTTTCACCTAGAAAAAAATATGCTGCAGGATTATTAGGATCTAAAGTCAAACAATTCTTCCAGGCTTCCATACCTTGTTGTATGTCACCACTGTATTCAGAGTAAAGAAACGCCCTATAAGATCTAGCCCACATATCAGTAGGTTCTCTCACCAAAAGGTCATCAAGGTTGCTTAATGCGCATTCGTAGTAAGCTTTAACTTGTGGTACTAATTCTGGTGACACCCCATGCCAATCATTTTTACTTACATAGGGAATTTTATTTGTTTCTGCTGGACTAAGTGTTGACTTGTTTTGACTTTGCGATTGGGAAAGCGATTCAACCCAGGTGTTGTGCCAATTAGTGTTCGGGGCCAAATTACCAGTTACATTTGCTTGAACGTTGGAATTTGCTTTAGCTATAGACTTAGCATAATGGGTTAAAACGTAAGCTTTCATGTAATAGGCCCAGGCCAGTCCATAACGAACGCGATTGTCTTTTGGATATGACTTAAGCATTTCTTCGTATTCACTAATCATGTGGTCAAAATAAGCTGGGCCACCTTTATTTTCAGCTAATTTACGCGCCCTACGCACTTCGTGTAGTGCTTCTTCCACCATACTAGTTCTAGTTAATGCAACTGCTAAAACAAAACTGGCTTCTGGACTATCTGGATAAGCTGCTACTTGTTCTCTTGCCAACAATACATCATAAGTAGCGACAATATCTTCTGTTTGCATACCGGCACTTATGGGTTGACCTGGTTTCAGCAATAATTTTGGTTCTGAAGAGGCAGGCGCTTCAGAGTTGACTTGTTCTGTAGCCAAGGCAAGCTGACATTCATTGCATATTATGAAAATGCTAATTAATGCAAATAATAGAGATAACGAACGCAAAGGCATTATTCCTCGAATTCTTCCCACCTCAAATTCTCTCCGCATTGAATTCTCCCGAAAGAATTCTCCCCAAAGCCTTGCTAATAATAACAGAGTTGTCTCAGTTGCCAACAAGTCCCGTCTAATAATTATCAATAAAATTACAAGCACAATAAAGCTAAGCCTGCCGAGGCTGCGCAAGCTCAATGTTCAATAAAACACTGCTACTGATAATTATCTAATTATCGATCAGGTATTTTTGCTACCGTTAATAAAATCTGAAAAACGCTGAAATAGATAGCGCGAATCATGTGGTCCTGGACTAGCTTCCGGATGATATTGAATGCCAAAAATAGGTAAGGCACGATGAGTAAAACCTTCCACACTTTTGTCGTTTAAATTTATATGCGTTAGAGCCAGAAAATCAGGCAGGGTTGTTTCATCGACCGCAAATCCGTGATTTTGGCAAGTTATTTCGACTTTGCCCGTGAGCAGGTCTTTAACTGGTTGGTTTCCACCACGATGCCCAAATTTGAGTTTGTAAGTTTTGGCGCCCAATGCTATCGATAATAATTGATGCCCCAAACAAATACCAAAAATAGGGATGTTCGACCCAATAAGCGTTTTCACTTCTTCGATTTCATTGTGGCAAGCTGCGGGATCGCCTGGACCATTAGAAAGAAATATACCATCAGGATGAGAAGCTAATATCTCGCTTGCGGTAACGTTAGAAGGATATATATCCAGAGAAAAGTTATGACTTACTAATTGAGTGAGAATATTAGCCTTAATACCATAATCTATTACGGCTATACGGTCTTTACCGCTGCCCATATGATAAGTCTTATTGGTAGTTACTTCAGCTGTAAAGTCTGCACCTTCCATAAGAGCAGCTGCATTAGCTTTTTCGATCAGCTGATTATGACTTAAGCCTTCATTACTGAGAGCACAGCGCATAGCACCTTTATCACGTATATGCTTAGTAATGGCTCGTGTATCAACATTGCTAATGCCAACGATATTCTGTTTGACAAGAAAATCAGATAACGAATATTTGGCCCGCCAAGAGCTATAGTGACGACTCAAATGTCTAATTACTAATCCCCGAGCATAAATCTTCTTAGACTCGAGATCTTCATCATTAGCCCCGTAATTGCCTATTTCTGGATAAGTAAGAGTGACAATTTGACCAGCATAACTGGGGTCAGTCAAAATCTCTTGATAGCCCGTGATGCTAGTGTTAAAAACAAGTTCGCCAACAGCTGTGCCGGTAGCTCCAAAAGCATACCCGGTGAAATAACGCCCGTCTTCAAGAGCCAAAATAGCTCTGCTCTGTTCTCCGTTGTCGACAGACGATGAGACACTAATGTGTGGCTGGGTCAAAGTAAATTCCTCATGTAACGAAGTATATTACGAATAAGGACTAATTTGAGATAGTGCTATAAGAATGCTCGTTAGAATGAAGAAAAATGTAGACCAGTAATGATAGAAATTACGATGAAGGCAAAAATATAATGAACAGTGTGCAGGGATTTCAATTAGCTTGGCAATTATTGTTACCAGAATCCATTTTGGTTGTGACAATACTGATCGCCAGTTTATGGAATTTATTTTTTCCAAAATTGAGATTATTTACTGCTTGCATAAGTTTTATAGGTTGCATTTGTAGTTTTTTCGTTTTGCTCTTACAGGACCTAGTTCTGCAGGATTTAGGGAAACCCATTTCACTCTTTGGCGGTCTTTTTACAATAGATCACCTAACAATTGGTTTTGGGCTTATAGTCTTAGTTGTGGCTATGGTAGTTGTTTTTATGACCAGCGGATATGAGCAACACTTAGGCCGAAATGCTGGCGAATTTTACGCCATTATCTTGACAGCCGTACTGGCTGTGATGTTATTGTCCGGGGCAACGGACTTAATAATGTTGTTTGTCGGTATTGAGACGCTGACGATATGTTGCGTCATACTGGCTGGTTTCAGTAAGAAAGATAAAAAAAGTTCGGAAGCATCACTTAAATACTTGCTTTCTACAGCCGCAACTACTGCTACTTTGCTTTACGGTTTGTCTTTTATATATGGCTTAACCGGTTCTACTAATTTTGAAGTAATACGTGATCAAATGACATATTTGTCATTACCGCCCGCATCATTGTTGGTGACATTCTTGTTAGTTCTTGTTCTCAGCGCGGTTGGCTTTAAACTAGCAGCGGCACCATTTCACATGTGGGCACCAGACGTGTATGAAGGTGCGCCCACGCCAGTAACCGCTT
>Ga0207039_1152_pt1 | contig 15147 bp, 8 predicted proteins | sample Alteio_BWMinCont_74_FD_153264 | JGI IMG/M metagenome (GOLD analysis project Ga0207039, IMG submission 153264) | Enriched cells from forest soil in Barre Woods Harvard Forest LTER site, Petersham, Massachusetts, United States -... | ecosystem: Environmental > Terrestrial > Soil > Temperate forest >... | reverse complement strand
CTGCTTATGTTTTAACACATGCCATGATGGGAATAATAATGGGTTTCTGGGCTGGAATATTACCCCAAAAAATCAGTACATGGGGTTCACTATACAGTGGTTATCTTTTTACAAATTATAAAAATACTGACATTATTCACCAGCCTATTTCCAAAAAAAGAAAACTCAGAAAAAGTATTTTCATTATATGGTTAGCACTGATTTTATTATATATTCAATCTTCTTTTCATATTGGCAGTCCATTGTTATCGTCATCTCTTGCGTTGCAAATTTTTATTCGTTCACTCTTGATCATCTTGACTTATTACTTTTTTATAGGTCCTTTTTTAACAACATTTTTAACTATCTATTTGCAAAAAAGAAAAGTGCAGGAAGATACAGTTATTCAAAAAATTTCACAATTGCTGCCGAGTACACAGTATTTAGTGCAAAAGAGTTGGCAACTTGCTGCTATGGAGAAAGGATTAAATCGTTTATTACTATGCAGTAAAATAATTTTACTTAACACATTTTCAGCTGCCCATGACTAAAAAGAATATTTATATATTCAGCGGTGCAATTGGATCCGGTAAAACTACCGCATTGGTTAATTGGTCAGCTGCAAGAAAAGATGTTCATGGCATTCTGACTCCTCGCGTCATGAATAAAAGAGTTTTCATGGATGCAAAGAGTCGAGAACAATTTGCGATGGAAGCTTTTACAGAAGATAGAACAATTTTGAAAGTAGGACACTTTATATTTAGTTATGATGCTTTTTTAAAAGCGAGTAACATAATCAGAGATGCAATCGAGAAACGAAACTGGCTGATCATCGATGAGATTGGGCCGCTAGAATTACGAAATGAAGGATTTGCAACCGTGTTAAATGAAGTCATTCATTCCAGCAATAATGAGCAAAATATTTTGTTAGTGGTAAGAGAAGGATTGTCTCAAGAAGTAAAAAATGCATTTGAAATTAATAACGCAGTTGTAATAACAGATATCAATAAAATACAAGGATGATTTGAATGAAAAAATCAATTATTGATGATTCCTACAGTAATGAACTTATTTTTTGGCTCAATGGTAAAAAAATACAAATTACAAATCCGGATCCAACAATAATTCTTGCAGATTATTTACATACTGTAGGTTTAACTGGTACCAAAATAGGCTGTGGACAGGGAGGTTGTGGTGCCTGTACCGTTATGCTATCACATTGCAATTCTTCGGGAGATCCAGTGCATCGCCCTATCAATGCCTGTCTTCGTCTACTTTGTGCTGTGGATGGTTATAGGGTGACTACCACCGAAGGCATTGGTAATGTTCATCAAGGACTTGATCCAGCTCAGTATTGCATTGCGAAAAACAATGGCAGCCAATGTGGATTTTGTACGCCAGGATTTGTTATGAACACGCACGCGTATATGCAAAATCATCCTAAAGCTACACAAGCAGAACTGGAAAAAATTTATGGTGGCAATCTTTGTCGGTGTACTGGTTACCGTACTATTTTAACAGGGGTACGCACACTCGCCAGTGATTATCAATCAGCAAATGATAATTCGCAACAATGTCTTATTGATCCATCCTATGATGTTCAGGTCAATGATAAATTAACTGATATTGATCTCAATGAATTGTCTGCAAATAAATTATTCCAACGATTGTTGCATTTTTCTGGAAAAGGCTGCGAATGGTTTCGACTGAATACACTTGATGAAGTGATGAGAGTTAAGAATCAATTAGTGAAAACACATGGACGTGAGAATGTAAAAATCATATTTGGTAATACCGCATCTGCAATTTATCCTGACGAAAAATCTTTATATTTGATTGATATTTCTCAAGTTCAAGCATTAACCCAGCTGACAAAAAATGAATTGGGTATCACAGTTGGTGCAAATACACCTATTCAAACGTTGCTTGATTTTGCAGAAAGTACCGCGAAAGAAATGGATCATGAACAAGGACAGGGACTTGAGGCGCTGGTTTATCATGGTCAATTTATTGCTGGTTTACAAGTACGTTCAGCAGGAAGTGTCGCTGGAAATATTTTTATGACCAGAGATCATTCTGCATCTGGCAGTCCTTTTCCTTCAGATTTGTTTACAGTACTTGCAACACTTGGCACTAAAATCACAATTGCATCTGAGCAATATGATGGAAAACGAAAACAATTTGATTTAATCGATATGCCAGCCACGGAATTATTACCAGACGATGCTGTTATTATTTGTTTTGATATTCCTTATACGCGAAAAAGAGAGTATGTACAAACCAATCGCATTGCTCGTCGACCGCAAATGGCTCACCCTATTGTCAATGCAGGTTTCCGAGTGCAGCTCAATGATGATAACAGAATAGAACCGAATGGAGTCACGATAGTTTATGGTGGCTTGGCATCCATGATACGACGTTGTCACATGACAGAAAATTTTTTGCAGGGAAAGATATGGAATGCTGATCTTTTACCTACGGCGCTTGCTGTGCTTAAAAAAGAAATTCTCGATTTCACTATCCCAATGGATGAAGAAGGCATTACAACGAAATATAGATTACAACTTGCCGAAACTTTTTTTTATAAATTTTTTCTGCATGTTAGCTTGAAAATAAATCCTGAAACTGTAAAAAAAGAATATATTTCAGCAGCTAATCATGATCTACGACCATTATCCACTGGCACGCAAACATATCAAGAATATCCTGAGATGTTTCCATTAACTAAACCTTTTATCAAACGTAATGCATTTGTTCAGGCATCAGGAGAAATTAAATATACGCAAGATATTCCATTACCGCAGGGTGGAAGTTATGGTGCGATGGTAATCAGTTCCCGCCCGCATGCAAAATTTTCTTTTACAAAAAAAACAGATGGTTTAGAAGCACTTAAAAAATTAATCAAAAATCAATTTCCAGATTTTCATGATTTGATCACGGCAATAGATATTCCGAAGAATGGAGCGAAGTTTATTGGATTGGGTAATGATGATCCGGTGTTTAGCGATGGCTTGGTGACTTCGGTGGGAGCTCCTATCGGCATGGTACTTGCCGCAACAGTTGCTAGTGCGCGAGAAATCGTTGAGTTTATTAGTAAAGAATGTATCGCATACCAAGACTTACCTGCAGTTATTACGATGGCAGAAGCAGTCAAACAAAATACGGCTATGCCAATGATTTTAAAATCAAAAAATCCTGATGAAGATATTAATCAACGGTTACCAACCATAGAGCGCGCGGACAGTAATCAAGAATGGCTGAAGGATCCATCAAAACCACTACCTAATACAATGGTAGTGAGTGGTACTATAAAAACGCCAACTACAGCACAATTTTATCTAGAAACAAATTGTGCTCTTGCGGTACCCGGTTCTTATAATCATATAACAGTATATTCTTCCACACAGAACCCTAATGGTACGCAAAACGCTATTGCTAAAGCGCTTGGAGTGACACTTAATCAAGTATCAGTTGTACTTGAACAAATTGGTGGTGGGTTTGGCGGTAAACAACATCGTGCAAATATAGTGGGTGCGCAGGCAGCTGTTGCAGCGCATAAAACTAATCGTCCAGTACGTCTACTGTATGATCGTGCGACTGATATGCAAATGATAGGCAAACATCATCCCTATGAAGGAGAATATTACGCAGCGTTCACAGATGATGGAAAAATCGAAGCGATGCGTTTGGATTTTAGAAGTGATGCGGGAGATACGTACGATTGCTCGTTTGCAGTAATGGATTTGAGTCTACTCACTGCCGACGGCTGTTATAAAGTCGACACACTGCAAGCTAACGGTAAGTGTTATCGCACGAATAAAACAAGTAACACCGCTTATCGTACTTTTGGTGTCGTGCAAATGTGGACGATTCTGGAAAGCGTCATTGAACGAGTTGCCTTTGAACTTACTAAAAAACTTGGACGTAAAGTACTACCAGAAGAAATTCGTGAAAAAAACATGTATCGGAATGGCACGCTTGAAAATTATGACACAACTCACTTTGGTCAGGAATTGGATTTTTGTAATATTCGAGAAATGTGGGACGAATTAAAAAAATCATCAGATTTTGAAAAGCGTCAACGCGAAGTAGAAGAGTTTAACCGCCAACATCGTTGGAGAAAACGCGGCATAGTGATGATGCCGCAAAAACATGGAATAGCATTTACTGAACCTCGTGGATCGTTGAATGCATCAAGCGCTTTAGTGAATGTTAATATGGCCGATGGTTCTGTGACAATTCATCAAGGTTCGGTCGAAATGGGGCAGGGCGTTCATACTAAGATAGCTCAATTAGCTGCTAATACGCTGGGTATTCCACTGGAATTGATTCGTATTGTTGGTAATAATAGTGACTGTATTTCGAATGCACCTCCTACTGCCGCATCGACAGGCTTCGATCTTAATGGGGGAGCCGTTGAAAAAGCATGTCGATTATTGCGTAATAGACTGGAAGATTTCTGCAGACATCTAGAGCAATATGTACCGAAAGAAAGAATTGAAAACTGGCGAACGCATTGGTCTGAAAAATGGAAAGAAATTATTTTCAAAGCCTGGTTTTATCGAGTGAATCTCAGCATAGCAGAACTTTATAAAACTCCTCATTATAAAGGGCCTACTTATAAGAATCCTAAAGGAAAGCCTTTTCTCTATTTCTCATATGGGGTCGCTGTTACAGAAGTAGAGGTTGATGTGCTTACAGGAGAATATAAAATTAATCGTGCAGACGTTCTATTCGATGCTGGTAAATCTCCTAACCCAGCGATTGATATTGGTCAGATAGAAGGTGGCTTTGTTCAAGGTGTAGGCATGGCGACCACAGAAGAACTTGTATATGATCATAATGGAAAATTGGTGACGGATAATATCTGGAGTTACAAACCACCTTGCAACAAATCAATCCCCGTCGATTTTCGTGTCAAGCTACATCCTGTCAACCCTGAGCGTAATGTAAGAGAACTTTTAGCTGAAAAACAAGCAGTAAAATCTACTAAAGCATTGTCAGAATCATCGTTGACTTTAGGTGCATCTGTTTATTTTGCGCTGATCCATGCAATTAAAGATGCGCGAATAGAATTGACTGGAAAGAACGACTGGATTGATATGGAAATGCCGTTGACTTGTCAGCGCATTCAACAGCTTTGTGGTATTACAACGGAATCTTTAATTCTATAGAAATGACTTGCGATCATTTTTCCTAAGATAAATGACTGTTTTTTACGCGAATTATTTCTGCGGCAATGCTGATAGCGATTTCTTCAGTCGTTTGACTTTTAATGGGGATACCTATGGGAGTATAAATACGTTGTAGATGATCTTCAGAAAAATTTTCTTTTTTATATTCCTCAAACATTTTTTTTATTTTTGCTTTACTACCGAGTAATCCTAGATAGCGGAATTCTTTATGTAATAACGCGCGTAAAGCAATGTCATCTGTTCGATAACCAAAAGTCATGATCACTACATAATGATTATTCCCAGGAGAAATCAAATGATTAAGCTCAGTATAATCAGCAATAACATGCTTTTCATGAGCCTTCTTATTTTCAAGCATAGTCTTTAAGTTGGGTCTTTGATCATAAACTTTGATGTAAAAATCCATTTGACTCATAAGTTGCGAAAAGGCCAGTGAGCAGTGGCCACCGCCAATAATGCTCAGTAAATTTTTATATCCAATTTTTTCTTTATAAAACCAGTCTTCATCTGTATGCATAACAAACTCATAATCTTTACAAGGAACTGATTCATTAAATTGTATTCGGTTAGGTGAAAGGATTAATGTTCCATTCTGATTTTTTTCAAGCAAAGAAATAATATTTTGAATAGTTGTAAGATCTTCAGGCTTAAGGAGATAAAGTAAAATACTTTGTTCTCCCGAACAAATCATGCCGCTACTATTTTTGCCAGCAGTTTTATCGTGTACTTGCTTTCTGATCATTGTGCTTCGATCTTGGGTCAGTTTTATTTTTGCCATTTCTACAAATCGATGCTCCATAATGCCACCACCGATCGATCCTGACATTTCACCAAGAGCATTGACTGCCATAAAAAATCCTTGTCGCCCTGGACTGCTACCGGAGCTTTCCAATACATATAGCAGTGTCACAGGGATTTGCTGGTGTAAGCTATGAGATATTAAATTCCAAATCGTGAGTTGTTTGTTCATGTGGATATCTGTCCAGTAAAGAAGAAATAATATTACAACTAAAATGCAATATGGTATTGTTTTATTGTAACTATTCGGTGTAGGGTGGATTAGCGCGCTTTTGGCGCGTAATCTGCGGAGGGGTCAAGTGCTATCACCCATCAGGTTTTAGCAATACGATGATAGGAACTGATACTTAGATTTAAAACCTGATGGGTGATAGCACTTGACCCCTCCGCACCAAAAAATTGCTGGGCAAAAGGTGGATTACGCGCCAAAAGCGCGCTAATCCACCCTACACCGAGTAGTTACTTTTTATTATGCAGGATTTTTAGGGATGATAAATATGGATAGAGGGAATAAATTTTATCGTATGATAGGCTTTAATCTTATTATCGGTTTAATGATAATGATGACTACTCCAGCAATCGCCGCTGAAAACACTAGCACTTCGAATACATCAGCTATTCCTGATTTCATGAAAATAATAGTAGTCAATGAAGGCGCACCCGCAGCCAAACCCCAAATTGCTTTTGATGATATTTATGCGCTTAATGAGGGTATGTTTCCCATATATAATCAATCGTTAGCGATTTACAAACAGCATTTTCTAAAACGTCACAACTTAATTATGGCATTATTTAGCGCTGCTGGCGGACATTTTATTCTTTATCGTGCGGGCCAGCCGCCCCTGGAAGCTGAATCACCTCCCGCTGTTTATCGCTTAGCAAAATCGGTTGGTCACTGCGCAATGGCAACGTATGATCTGGTTGCACCTTATGTTGCCGATTCAAAAGCAGATCTTTCCTGGTTAGGTGAGATGAAAGCTTATCGTGCGCGTGTTCAAACTGCTTTAGATGCATTGGATGCTGCCGATCTGAAGCCGGAAGACCGCGAACTGCTGCGCTCCACGCTTTTACAAATTAAAACTTTTATGGATAAATGTGTTCAAAATGGTTCTTTCACTTATGATGATCTGCAAAGTTATGCTCGAGGTATTAAACCCAACCTCGCCAAACTGATTACTCTTGCCTCCAGCACTCAAGTGTCTCATTGGTATCAAGTGCTAGAAAAATGGAAACAAATGCTCGGTAAAGATTGGGATAATACGTATGCGTTGAGCAACTCTATTTATGTTGCTCGTCAAAACAATATACTTTTCTCGATACTTGTCCAATTCATGGGTGAAAAAACGATTAATGACCGTCTTATTCTTTTAGAAACAACAGATTTTACTGCAACACCTGATGCTATGATGGATGCTTTTATCCGTATTATTTCAGATCGAGCTCTTGGAAAAGTATTTTATAATGATTATCGTCTAATGGATTATGAACTACTGGGTGGTGGTGGGCGTAAAGCCATTGAAGCCGAGGCTGCTAAACGAGGATTAAAAGCAGTGCTGCCACCAATGGTCCCTTTTAATAGCACAGAGTGGCCATGGAAAATTAATCCAGCGTCAGGAACGGGGCCTGCTAGAATGGAAGACGTACCGAGCACTTGATAATCTTTATACTCGCATACGGCTAAAGGGTTGCGCGCCAGGATATGACGATGGGGATAAATATTCTTTTATCCTCTGTATTTTTTGATAAACATCCAAAGGATTTATAATATACATCTTTGGTAAATATTCTTCAGGAGGTGTTTGTTTCAAGTCGCGCACAGGAGGCAGGTGAATAGTAACTGCTCTTGATTTTTCTATGCTGATCTTCATGATTTTTTCAAATGCTTGTGCCCAAATAGGATATCGGTTTGTTTCTTGTTTTTCTTCATTACTATCTCTTTCTGCTTTTAATATTGGATTTAAAATATCAGGAAATTCTTTGGAAGTATTAGTAACAAAAGGATCAATTTCTTGTTTTAATTGTATTAAAAAAAACTTTAAAGTTGCTTGATATAATTTTTCTTCGGGAATTCTTTCTTCTGCTGCATAATATTTAATTGAAAGTTTTAATTTTTGTATACTGTCTTCTTCGCCTAAAATTAAATACGGGCGATTAGCATATAAAGTAAATAATCGCACCCCTAGTAATCTTTCATAACTTTCCAATTTGGTAAAACCAAGATTTTTTCCTGTATCTAACATTTGTTTAAATGTTTGATTATACGGATGAGTATACCAATATTTAATCTTTGCAGAGTAAGCAATATCACGCACTTCAGAAAATGGAATGTTAAATATTTCGCAATTTTTTATAATATTATTTAATGAATCTTTTGTTCCTAATTCCGAATCTAAATCTATAGGAGTATTTTCTAAAACTTGAGTTGTGCGATAAATTGCATTTTTGATACATTTGTCTTTGATTCTTTTGCAGCGCAATAATGCTAAATCTGAATTTGAATTTTTTTCATCTTGCTTAAAATCCGATGCTATTTGCATATAAATCAATGGTGTTTGTTTAAATATTTGGAATAAATCTTCATCTGATAGTAAATTAGCCTTGGTTAGCTTTAAAAAATCCATAAAAATCAATTGGAATTGCTCTCTATACTCATCATTTACTTTATAATCAACAAAAGATTTTCTGGAAAAATCAAGGATTGATGGGTCAATATAGATTTGATTAATTTCATATGGATATATCATATCTTGTGATAGTAAATAGCGAATAAAAGCATCGCTATTCAATAAAATAATTGCTTTATAATTTAATTGAGAAGCTTCTCTTCTATTGATAACCCTTTTCTCTAATAAACGAATAGTATTATAATTAGCAGAAGGGATAAATATGTTAATCAAACTTACAGTCAATTGCTTGTCAGCGATTGCTTTTTGAATATCAGGTTCTAATAATCGTTCAGCTTTTTTTGTATCAATAGGATCAATATCTTTATATTCTAATTCATTTTTCACTAAAAGTTGTTGATAAAATTCATCGGCAATTATTTTTTTTGTGCCTTCCGTCATGGATTTTATCTGTTGAAAATTAATTACTTTTTTTGCCTCAAGAAACAAAGCGGGAGGGTACATTAGATTTTTGCATTCTTCTGAAAGCAATGTTTTAACATCATCGATTTTTAATGAGCCACTTAATAACCGGGGTGCATAGCTTGGATGTGTGATTACTTCTTTTTGGTGTAAAGTCAGGTTTTTAAGAGTGTCTTTATCGCATTTTTTTTCATCCAATAATTGCTGAAAAACTGAATGTTGATGTAATTCTAAATCTTCTGCTGCCATGTCTCGACAAGATGCAAACGTTTCTTTTCCATCTGCAATTCTTTGCATGATTTTAGGGTGGGTTAGTGTAGTAACTTGTTGTTCAGACAGTTCATAAATCGCTTTTAATGATATTTTTTTTGCAGCAATAGCTTCGTTGTAAACTTGATACAGTAATAATTCTGCCCCAGGAAATTTAGTTTCATTTAATTCTTCTTTAGTAATTTTTTTATGATCATATAAATGTTTAAGTGTGTGTCTGATGACGCCATCTTCAGCACAATCTTTTGCATCGTTTGCAACAGTATTTATAAAAAAATGATCTTGATCCGCATCGTTTTTGAAGTCAGGTAGAGGCATCAAATGTTCGGTGAATGATATTTTTTTGGGAGGCTTTAAATTCATTTCTACTCTAACATCGACCATTTGAACTTCTTCATTAGGAAAAGACCATGCTGTATAGGTTTGTCCTGGTATATGAGGCAATTGATAGGGATGATCACCATGATGTGTGCGGGGTTTGATTGAAACAAACAATTGTTTGTCATCATTATTAAGAGTTGTTTTTAATTCTTCTATATTCCATATGACTAATGAGAGATTATTTTTTTTGATAACACTTGAAATAGCCTCATTAGCAATTGTCAATATCTCAAGTTTAATTTCATTAGGTGTAATGCGCTCATTACTCATTTCATCTAAACGATGGAAACAGGTAGAGGGTTGATAAATACAATCTTGTAATAATTTGTAGTCTGAGTCTTTAGAATCTAATTTTCCATTAAAAGCGTTTTGTATACGAAGAATTTCATTTGAAAGTTTTTTTTCATCTGTTGGTAAATTATAAAAAAAATGCTCTACAGTTGCTTTTATAAATTCCTTTTGTGCTCCATTTAACGGCATAATTTATTTCCTTATAAATTGCAGGGTGCCACCACGGTCAATTTTTTAATTCCAAAAAAATCACCCATTGATTCAATATTTTTTACAAAATATATAAATTTCTCCTTAGGGTCTTGTTTTTCTTCTTTAGGTAAAAATAAGCTCATTGAAGAATGTAAAGGTTTTTTTACTTTTGGTTCAAAATGAACATAAGATATTTTCAAATCAAAACAAGCTAGCATAGTTAGTGTATGCATATAATTGTATGCATTAAAAATGCTTCGCTTTTTATGATTATCATCTTTTGTTACAGATAATAATTGCTTGATAAAGTTAATTTCATTATCGAATTTATTAGATAATTCATTACTATTAGCAATTTTGAATGTAGCCAAAGTGTTTTTTATTTTTTCCATCAAGAATAAAATAATATTATTTTCAATATTAACAACTGAGGAGTTAATTAATTGTGCTACTACTTCGATATCTGATTTAATGCTCTCAATTGAATCAATTTGTTTTCCTATTTTAATAGCTTCTTGCATATAAATCGCATATATTCTGGAACCTAATACATGGCTGGTGATTTCTGACAAAGTCAAACCAATTCTCTGTCCACCTAATATAACATCAGCAAGTGAAAATTTATCTGGCCCCATATAATACTTGTATACCATTTTTTCAAATTCATTTATTTGTAATTTATTAAAATTAATTTTATATTTTTCACAAATATTTTTTAAATTAGAGATTGATTTTTCTTTTGTTTCTATGTTTCTACCAATGGTTTGAATTTTATTTATTATATTGGTTTTGCATCGTTTTAACATTGAATCGAGTTGAAGTAATTTTATCGCTTTAGGTAAGGCTTTTTCATCTTTTTGTTTTTCTTCTTTTTGATCTGATGATAATAAATTTAATTTAGAAAAATTATCAATTAAATAGCGTAAATCAGTATTGTACATTAGCCCGTCAACAGTAAGTTGCATAAAGTCTGTTATATACGGTTTGACTTTTTGCAATTCTTCTTTTTTTAAAGGGGTAACTTTATAATTATCAACTAATAATTTTGGATCTAATTCGTTTTCTTTCATTATTAAATTGATTTGACTAAGAAGCAAAAGATTATTGGACACCAAATAAAAAATGATAGAATCAGTTTCTAAAATAATCCTTTCACTAGCTTTTAATTTTTTAGCTTCAGCAACTGTTAGTGTATTATTTGCAATTAATTGAATTATTTTTGATGAAATTAATAGCTTTGCTGTTGGCAAATCCAGGTTTTCTATCTGTGAATACTCAAGTTTATTATCAATTAATAATTTAGAATAAAAATCATCACTAATAACCAACTGGGTTCCTTCACTCATAAAGCGGGCTTGATTCAATTTTACTTTATTTAACTTGAGCAAATGAATCGCAATTGGTAACGCTAGATTTTTACATTCATTTGATGAAAATTTACTAATTTCTCTAATAGGTAATGTTCCTTCATATACAAATCTTTTATAATATGGGTTTGTAATAATTGCTTGCTGTATAGGGCTTAACTTAAAAATTTCATCAGGTTCACATTTATTATCTTCCAATAATTTTAAAATAGCGGGTTCATTTAAAGCTTCTATTTGTTCTTGAGTTAAATTTCTTAATTTGTGAATCGTTGTTTTTTGATCTCGTATTAATTTCAATGCTGCTTCCTGTGTTAATACTCTAACTTCCTCTTCTGTGAGAGTCGATATTTCACTTGTATTGATAATCTGTTTTATAAATAATTCTAGATATGTTTTATAAGTTAATAGCAGGCTACAAGGATTATTTAATTCAGAAATTTCTTGGTTTGAAATTATTTTTTCAGACAAAAGATACTCTAATACAGCTATCATTGTTTGATATTCTGCAAATGGTGCATTAATGTATGCAGAACCTAATAAAAATCTGTCTTGCTCTAATGCTTGTTCCTGTGGATCTGCTATTTTAAATTCTGGAATGTTGCCAACCTCATAAGAAGCGTTTGATTTGGTATTATCAGGAAACACTATCTGCAATTTCATGATGATTTTAGTTAAATCTTCGCTAACTTCTACCTTTGCTTTGAAGACTTGGTCTGGGTGAGAAGGAATAGGGTAGAGACAATCATCACTTCTTAGTTTTGGTTTGACAGTTTGAAAAGGTGTATTAAATGTTTTACTTTCTTCAATTTTTTTTGTTAATTCTTTTTCATCCCAGTCATTTTTTTTAATCTCAAAATGATTTTTTTGTGCAAACGCTTCAATTCTTTGATTTGCCATCATCAAAACATGTTTTTGAACTTCACCTATGGTTGGCGCAGGTCCTATATGCTCTAATCTCAGTAAGTATTCGCAAGGTTTTTGGATAAATACTAGTTGATCATCAGGTTTTAATTCATCTCCATTGAATGCTTTTTTTATGTGCGCTATCTCATTTGTGATATCTTTGGCATCTGGCGGGAAATCAAGTAGGTGGCCAACACAATCTTCTATAAATTGTTTTTGCTCGCTTGATAACGGCATTTTTTCTCCTCCCTGTGTTAGAATATGCTAATTAAATCATAACTATTTTTTACTTAAGGAAAAATTAAGTTAGTTTTATTCTGCAACGTTTAAAACCCTCACCGCCACGCAAAAAGCGCGTGGCTGCCTCTCCCACAGGTGGGAGAGGCGAATAGGGTATATATTATTTGAGATTTTTTTAATGCGCATTACTCTGCAACCTGCTTTTGTTTTACACTACCGGCCTTATCGGGAGACTAGTCTCTTAGTTGACCTGTTAACGCGTGATCATGGTAGAATTGCTTTGATTTCACGCGGGATCAGGAAAAACCATTCCCCTTTAAAAGCCTTACTACAACCCTTTAATTCATTATTCGTCTCCTGGCAGGGTAAAACTGAGCTAATGACATTAACGGCAGCTGAACCCAACGGTATCCACAAACCATTAAATGGTTCTTGCTTATTAAGCGGGCTTTATATTAATGAACTGCTGATGCGTTTATTACAAAAGCATGATCCCTGTCCAAATCTCTATACAATTTATCAACAGACACTGGTAGAATTGCAAGCTCCTGTGCTCCACCAACGAATTTTGCGTTTATTTGAAAAAAAACTCTTGGAAGAACTAGGCTATGGTTTACAGTTGGACCATGAGATAGACACAGGTATTCCGTTAAAAGAAGATAAGCGATATCGATATCATGCAGAACTTGGATTTAAGCCAGATGAGCATGGAGATGAAGCATCCCATCTTCTTTTTTCCGGAAAAAGCTTAATAGCGTTAGCAAAAGAACAATTAACAGATTTAGAGTGTTTGCGTGAAATAAAGCGATTAATGAGACTGGTTTTAACCCCATTATTGGGAACGCAGCCTCTGTATAGTAGGAAATTATTCGAATGACCAGACAAGAAACGATTTTATTAGGGGTCAATATTGACCATGTGGCCACATTGCGACAAGCGCGCTTAACGCGCTATCCAGACCCAATAGAGGCCGTCTATGCAGCAGAGAACGGTGGAGCAGATGGAATTACCATCCACTTACGAGAAGACCGCAGACATATTCAAGAGCGGGACGTAGAATTCATCCAAGAAATATTATTGACCCGCCTTAACTTAGAAATGGCCGTCACAGATGCCATGTTAAAATACGCAGAAGAACGCCGCCCAGAACACTGCTGTCTCGTCCCTGAAAAAAGGGAAGAATTAACAACAGAAGGTGGCTTAAATGTTCTAGATGACGAATCCCGCATCCGTGAAGCTTGCCAACACTTAGGAAAAATAGGTACTGAAGTCTCCTTGTTTATTGATCCAGACTTAGCCCAAATCGAAGCCGCAGCTCGCTGTGGTGCTCCCGTTATTGAAATTCATACTGGAGCCTATGCAGATGCCAAATCACCTCAAGAAAGTCAGAAAGAATTAAAGCGCATCATAGAAGCCACTCAATTTGCCAGACAGGCAGGGTTGATTGTCAATGCAGGACATGGTCTAAATTATCAAAATGTACAAGCTATTGCAGCTATACCACAAATAACTGAATTAAACATAGGACATGGCATTATTGCGCGAGCTATTTTTATGGGTTTAGAAAATGCCGTCAGAGAAATGAAAAAATTAATGTTAGAGGCACGTAGAATATGATTAGAACACGATTTTCACCCAGTCCCACAGGCATGATACATATTGGTAATGTGCGTGCTGCATTATTTAGTGCTCTTTATGCGCGCCACCATGAAGGACATTTTATATTGCGGATAGAAGACACTGACGCTGCGCGATCTGAACAAAAATATGTAGATACTTTACAAGATGACTTACATTGGCTTGGTATTCATTGGCAAGAAGGTCCTGGTGTAGGTGGTTCACACGCTCCATATTTTCAATCACAACGCAAAGACATTTATGATAAATATTATCGTGAACTCGAAGAACGAGGTTTAGCATATCCTTGTTTTTGCACCGATCAAGAACTAGCGCTCGCCCGTAAATTGCAATTATCAAGAGGGCATGCACCTCGATATTCTGGCACTTGCCGTAAATTATCAAAAGAAGATATTCAAAACAAATTAGAAAAAGGTTTAAAACCTGCATTACGTTTTCAAGTACCTCAGGAAGAAGTGATTGAGTTTACTGATTTAGTCAAAGGCCCACAAAAGTTTGCTAGTTATGATATTGGCGATTTTATTATTCGACGTGCTGATGGTTCTTCTTCATTTATGTTTTGCAATGCTATTGATGATTCACTGATGGAAGTAACCCATGTATTGCGGGGAGAAGATCATTTAACCAATACACCCAGACAATTAATGATACTACAAGCATTAAAAATGCGGATTCCACAATACGGACATCTTTCCATGATCACAGGCGATGATGGCACGCCATTATCTAAACGTCACGGTAGCTCAAGTTTGAATGATTTGCGCCAACAAGGTTATTTACCGCAAGCTGTATTGAATTATATGGCAC
>Ga0207039_1151_pt1 | contig 15246 bp, 11 predicted proteins | sample Alteio_BWMinCont_74_FD_153264 | JGI IMG/M metagenome (GOLD analysis project Ga0207039, IMG submission 153264) | Enriched cells from forest soil in Barre Woods Harvard Forest LTER site, Petersham, Massachusetts, United States -... | ecosystem: Environmental > Terrestrial > Soil > Temperate forest >... | reverse complement strand
GGGGAACGGAGCAGATGCCATTGGAGCTGTCCACCGGAGGGCATTTGATCTGGTGTTACTGGACGTGAACATGCCGGGGTTGAGCGGCGTCGAGGTCTGCCGGCAAATCCGGGCTGTGGCTCCTCTGACGGGAATCGTCATGGTCACCGTCCGCGATGCTGAAGAGGACAAGGTCCGGGCTCTCGAGGCCGGCGCAGACGATTATGTCACCAAGCCTTTTCGCTTCCGGGAGCTGATTGCTCGGCTGCGGGCTGTCCTTCGAAGGCTGCACGCAGACACGAGCGGGGAGCGTGGAATCTTGCTGACCGGCGACTTAAAGATGGACCTGGAGCATCGGCTGGTTTGGAAAAGCGGCGAGGAGATCCGCCTTTCGCCCAAGGAGTTCGACCTGCTTTCGTATTTATGGAAAAACCAGGGCGCTCCGTTGACGCACACGAAACTCCTGCGAGCGGTGTGGGGACCGGAATACGGGAATGAACTGGAATATCTGCGAACGTACGTACGCATGCTTCGCAGGAAGATCGAGGACGACCCGGCTAAGCCCCAATACATTCTGACCGACCCGTGGGTCGGGTACCGCTTTCGCAACCCTCCCGAGGATGAAGCCGATAACCCCTCGGAAGACGATTGAGAACCAGTGTGCAGGGTGGATTTAGGCGCTGATCGAAATCAACTCTGATTTTCTCGTGAGGTATTTATGGCTTCTTCACGCGCGTTTGGCAGGGTAAGCCCGGATATGCAGTCGGTTGCAAACGCTTCGGCGCTTCGTAACGCCGCTCTCCCGTCAGTTAGGGCTATTCCGAGAAATCCTGAAATTTCCGATAAGAAGCTGTACGACATGCGGGTCGACAAGCTCCGTGCGGCAGTCCGGAATAATCAGGTAAGTTTTCCGTCCCAAATCCCAATTTTTCCGAAGCACACCCGGCCGGACTTACAGCGGCAATTAGTCCAGCTCTACTTTGTGCTCGGATGGAGCCGCCCGAGGATCAGAGCACGGTACGGCCTCGGCGCCCAAAGATTCCAGCAAATCCTGGGCACTTGGACAAAGCGCGCTATAGAGCTGGGCTACATTCAACTGATTCCTCCGGACCAGAGATTCATGCTGCCTTCGTTTCGTCCTCCGATCAGAGTCGTTCTTTCACGCGCATCTAACGTTTCCCTGACGCCTGCCATTTCATCGTTCAGCCGATTCGGCAAATCCCAAAACGGCAGCCGCCAGGCTTCAAACCGACGGGAATTGGAAGGTAGCTGCAGGCCTCGTACAAAGTGCAACTCGAGCCAGATTGCAGACGTACTGAAGCAACTTCAAGCCGGCCGTACGGCGGCTGAGATGGCCAACGAAGTTGGCGTCACAGTTACCACCATTCGCATCTGGAAGCGGCAACAGGAACTGCGCTTGCTGCGACGCGAAAATGGGGAACTCAGAGAGCGGCTCGCGAAGGTGGACTTTCAGTCATCACTCTAGGCGCACCACCCCGATTTCAGAAATCGGCTTTGCCTGTATCTAAACTCTTTCCTCAGGAGCAGCAGCATAACCACATAGCCATGATAAAGCCCATTTTCAGCTTCCGAACGAAGTTCGCGAAAATCATCTTTGTTCTGAGCCTTGCATTTGTTCTGATGCCGGTCTGTCGCGCTCAGGACCAGTCTCAACAGGCGACCGCGGGTGATGCTGGAGAGTCGGGCACCAGCACCGACCTCTTTGTCATGCTCGGGTCTGATTTTGTCCGGCCCGGACTCGCGACCAAGGCGAACTACAACATTGGTATCGGCCATACCTTTGGCTTCCTGAAAAAAGACCCCATCGGAGATGAACTCACATTCGCCTACACGTATGAGGATGGCGGCTCAGGTTTCTGGCATTCTCAGTTCGGATCCCACACCGAAAGCCTTGGAGTCATGAAGAACTTCGGCGTGCCTAAGACAAAGCGGGTCAGCGGTTACACATGGGTTCAGGTGGGCATCACCAGCATGACGGGAGACCCTTACGTCGAGAATCGTTTCTACAACGGTGAGTCTCTTGGTGCCGTCGTCCACTTCAACGATCACAACTCCATCTGGATTCAGGAGACCTTCAACAAAATTGTGACTGTTCCTTGGTACACAACCACCAGCATCGGGTATACCCGAAGCTGGTAGACCTCGGTGTGACCTCTCACGTGAGAACCGTCCGTGCGTTGGACAATCTTGCTGGAGTGGGGCCAGACATATCACTCACTGTCAGGCGCAATCCAAAAAATAGATCGATCTCATTGAAACTATCCGTCCTTTCCTTTCATGCCTTTTTTACGCATCTGAGGACACCTTAGTTCCCGCGAAGCTCTTTTGGTCCAAGCGCAGGGATGCGTGCTAGCAACTTGCGTGTGACGCGGCAGTTGGCAAAACCTCGCGTCTCTCTGATCTCTAGGGAGGGACCTCAAAGAGTTCCACAGAAGGAAGGTCAAAATAATGAGCGGTTACATAGGGGTGTCACGAATCAGGCATTTTATCTGTTGCCGGACAATGCGCAGAGCGATCGCGATATTGTCCAGCAATGTTCGTTCGATGGTAGCCGTACGCGTAAGCGCTGCGCTCATGTTCGGATTGTTATCGCTTCCGGCGCACGGACAGACGGAGGATGGGCTTGTAGGAGGCGTCACGCGCGACTCCGGAGGTAAGCCGGTGGCGGAAGTACAAATTGTCGCGCATAACCTCGACAGAGGTACCGACCAGTCCACCACTAGCGACGCGAACGGGTTGTATACGTTCACGCATCTGGGGCCCGGCAAATACGATGTCGCAGCAACGAAGAGCGGGTTTCAAAAGGCATCCGCAAGGGTCGCCATCGCAGCCCGGGAGATCCTTCGGGTGGATCTACCGTTAGAAGCCGACATCTCTCCAACAACCACGAAGTCGAATAGCGAACCGCTAACAGATCGGGAAAGAGAGCTGCTCGAGCGCATCGATCGCCTCGAAACGCGTCTCGCGGCAATGGAAACCAAGGATGCCGGCCAAACGTCGGCAATCGCCAAAGCGGCTCCGGCGGACCAGTCGTTAGAGGCTTCCCTGAGCCCGTCCGATGCTCGCCCCCAAACTACCACTGCCTCAGCGGCGCCTGCGCCGAGGCCCACGGATCCCGTCACTCCGATAGGGACCGTTCCAGAGGCTCTTCAAGAACCCGAGGCCACTAAGGGAGTGGACAATTTCACTCCGTTTGCGTTTGGTGATTTTAGCTGGGCGAACGGCACGGGCCGCGGCACGTCAGTCTTCACTACGAAATTTTTCACTCCTGAAATCAGGTTCGATACCCACTTCATGGAGGATTTCAACCAACCGCGCGACCACACTATGGGTGGCGCGACGGAGTCCTTCCGGTCGGGCGAATTTCAGTTGGAACAGGTCAGTTTCGGCGGCGACTTCCGCTGGAATAACGTGCGCGGCCGAATCCTGACCATGGACGGCTTATTTGCCACCACGACCCCCAGAAACGATGCCAGCGCTGCCGTCGGCCAATGGGACGTCCGCGGCGCTTACAAATATTTCTCTGAGGCATGGGGCGGATACAGCTTCAACGTAAATCACGGATTGAACGTCGATGCGGGAATTTTCGTTTCGTACATCGGCCTGTTCAGTTACTACAACTTTGACAACTGGACTTATCAACCCTCATTCGTTTCGTCCAACACGCCTTGGTTCTTCAATGGATTGCGAATCCAGTGGTTTCCCACTAATAAACTAAAGATCGAACCCTGGATCATTAACGGATGGCAGTCTTATAACAAGTTCAACGGAAAGCTCGGACTTGGTGGTCAGATTCTGTGGCGTCCGAAGGAATGGCTGTCGCTTGTCTTCAACAATTACGGCATGGGCACGGACACTCTCTTTAATCCCGCCGTGTCGCGTATCCACACCGATGACAGTGTCAATCTCCGCTACTTCCACAACGCGGAGAACACCGGTATCTCGACGATGGCGTTCTCCCTAACCGGGGATCTCGGATGCGAGTATGGCGGTGGCGCTTCATGCTTTAAAAACACCGCCAATGGAGTCCAGACGGCCTTTGCCGGGTGGATGCTCTACAACCGGATCATGTGGGGCAAAGACCACCATGCCATTACCGTCGGCGGTGGCAAGATGAACAACCCCGGCCGTTATCTGACTCTCCTCCCGCCAATCAATGGGGCGGATGCCATCTCCGGTTCACCGTATTTCACGGAGAATTTCGGCGACTCGTCCAAGATGTGGGATGGCACGATCACTTACCAGTGGATGCCCAAGCAGTACATCACTTGGTGGACGGAGCTTGGGTATCGTCACTCGAATGTGCCGTATTGGACGGGCCGGGGCGGAATTACGCCTCCAGGCGGCAATAACGGCGTTCCCAACCAGTATGCCTGCAGCAATGGTGCGGCTTCGGGGATAACGTCGTCCGGGAACATTGCGAATGACCTCCCGAACGTTGAAGCAGTTTGCGGGCCTCTTACCGGAAACACGGGCATAAGCAGCGTTTGGTTCCCGGACCTGCGTAAGAGCCAAACGGTCGCCAGCGCTGGCGTAATGGTCAGATTCTAGCGCGTGTCGAAGGGTTGGGGCCGCTGCCGCAGCGGCCCCGATTCTCTCCAGCTCCCAGAAACGAGCCATCGATGAAACGATCGCAACATCCGAGCTTATGGAGAATGCACACCGCGCGAATCGCAGCCTGCGTGAATGCCTGGATTTCGCGTTGTCTATATGCTCCGGCCGCCATGAATGTCCCATTACTTCATTTATGCCTTTTTTATGGCGGACCTTTAGGCTTATGAGGGATATGAGCACGAACCCCAAAGCCGAAAATGAAACGGCGTGCAGCGCAGCGCTCCGTTACAGCCTGGTTTTCCTTCTCGTTTTTTGCATGGTTGCGGTTCTTTTTGTTGGAGCCGTTCGGGCGCATTCGACAGCTACGCTGCGGCGCCCGATGCAAACAATCTTGATGCCTCTCCGATCCACGATCTCAAAGGGATCGACGGCTAGGGAAGATGGCAGCGGCGATGGTCTAGAGCCGCTCGGAATTGACGGCGACCGCGGCTTAGGCGGAGCGGATGTCGTTAAGCAGAATCTTGCACCAGCCACACGCTATACCATCCACTTACGGCTGGCTGGGGGCGAGCAGTTGATCCCCGTTATCGCGCCGCCGGGCGGACTTCAGTTCGAGGTCCGCGATATGACCGGAGACAACGTTCGGAACGACTTGGTGCTCAGGCCCGCGCTGGTCCACTGGCCGTTGATTGTGCTGCTCAACGATGGCCATGATCACTTCACGGTGGCGATTTCGGCTGCTTTGCCAAGTTCCTTGAATTCCCTCAGCCGGGCGTCCCGAGCTCAGCAGGTCCCGGGGACCACAGCGTTAGAGTCTTCTACCTCGAAGGCGGGCGGCCTCGCGAATAGTGGGCAAGCTATTCCCAAACTGCAGCAAGGCTTCCTTTCTCTTATCCAGCAAAGGGTGATCAACCGGACGGGTTACGCATCCGTCTCGGGAAGAGCTCCCCCCGCCATCGCTCCCCGTACTTAGCACTGAAGATCGTAGTTGGCCGTATTGCTCAGGTGGCCTGTATCCCGCGGCCGCACAGGGTTCGTGTAACCGAAATTACACGGAGCCTTCGTGAAGCGCGCCGCGGAATGGAGCGTAGCTTATGAAGAGTAAGGTTAATGCAATTGTACTTCTGCTCATGTGGGTTTCGCCGGCTGCGGCCTTCGCCAGTTGCGAGGCGGCGATTGAAGTCGCCGCGACACCGGTCCTTTGTATGCGCACCGAAAAATCATGAACTTAATAGCCATCATCGAGGGAAAGACCACGTCGCGACTTTACCGAAGTATGCGCAACGCAATTCTCTTCGCGGGATTATTGCCCGCTGCTGTACACGCGCAGACAGGTATGGCAGCTCTGACCTGGGAGCAAGTCAAAGCGAAGTTTGAGGCTACGAACCCCACATTAAAGGCCAATCAGGCCAATATCGATGAGTCGAAGGCCGAGGAGGTCACCGCTTTTCTCCGACCCAACCCGCAGGTCTCCCTGGCTGCAGACGGAACTCAAATCACTCCAATTGACGGAATTTTGCAGCCGACCAAGGGCACTACGATCACTCCAGGCGTGAGCTACATGCACGAACGACAGCATAAGCGGGAGTTGCGCCTTGACAGCCAAAAGGAAACCACAGCCGTCGCGCAATCCACCTACACCGACCAGGAGCGCGGCCTGATCTTCAATCTCCGAAGCGCGTTCGTGCAGCTCCTGCAGTCCAAGGCGGTGCTGGAGAACGCGCGGCAGAACCTGACGTATTGGGACCGCGAACTGGACGTGAATCGCGCGCGCCTAGACGCCGGCGATCTCGCGACGGTGGATTTCAATCGCTTGATGCTACAGCGCGTGCAATTCGAGTCAGACTACGAGACCGCAATGGTGGGCGTGCGAACCAGCAAGATCCAGCTGCTGACGCTGATGAACGACCGCACGCCCATCGAGCAGTTCGATGTCACCGGACCCTTCGATTTCAGTGAACAATTAATGCCGCTCGAGGACTTTCGGAATATCTCGCTGGCCGTGCGACCGGACTTGAAGGCGGCGACTCAATCCGTGGAACTGGCGAAAATCAATCATAAGCTCGCAATTTCCCAAGGCTCGGTCGACCCGACGTTCAGCGCGTGGTATACGCACAATGGCTCGTGGAATAACCCCGAAGCCCTCAATACGCTCGGCGTCAGTGTCAGCATCCCTCTCCGTATCTTCGATCGGAACCAAGGCGAGAAGTTGCGCACTCAGCTCGATATCGGCCGCAACGAGCAGTTGCAGGCTGCGATCGAAGCCGGAGTCTTCAGCGATGTTGACTCCGCCTACTGGACGCTGATCCAAAACCTGAATCTCCTCAAGCCGTACAAGGCCACGTACCTGGCACTAGCGGCAGACGTTCGCGACAGGACAACTTTTTCCTTCCAAAACGGTGGCGCGTCGCTACTGGACTTTCTAGACGCCGAGAAATCGTATCGGGACACTCAGCAGGCTTACCTGAATTTAATCGGTTCGTATTTGACCGCTGCCGCACAAATGAATATGGCAGTCGGACAGGAGGTTTTGCGATGAATCGCTTATTTGCATTCGAACTAGTCATCTGCGTAGGTCTGGGGCTGCTCATTACGGGCTGCCAGCGGACTGTTACGGCCGAGGAAGCATCCGCGGCGACCGCACCGCTCGCGCCAACTGTAGTAGCGGGGTTCGACGCCACCAACATCCAAGTCGACCATCCGGAACAGTTTCCGTTGGCGATCGCCACCGAGCACATGGCGCCACCGGAATTGAATGTGACGGGATCCGTTAGTCCGGATGTGTCGCGACAGGTTCCTGTGCCGTCACTCGCCACGGGACGGGTCATGGAAATCGACGCACGCCTGGGCGATGAGGTGACAAAGGGGCAGCTCTTATTCAAAGTACGGAGCACTGACATCGCCGGTGCTTATTCCGACTATCGCAAAGCGGTCAAAAACGAGCAACTGGCTAAGGTACAGCTCAACCGGTCCCAGATCCTGTTTGATAAAGGAGCCATAGCCAAGAGCACTTTGGAAGTGGCCCAGAACGCTGAGGACAACGCTGTCGTCGACGTCGAGACGACGAGCGAGCATCTTCACGTCCTTGGAGCGGATCCGGATCATCCCTCCGGAATTGTGGAGGTTTCGGCTCCCATTTCCGGCGTCGTCACCGACCAACAGATCACCAATCAGTCCGGCGTCCAGGCTCTTTCTGCGCCCAACCCCTTCACGATCTCGGATATGTCGTACGTCTGGGTTGTATGCGATGTGTATGAAAATGACTTGGCCGGCATCCACATGGGCGATAGCGCCGAAATCCGCCTGAATGCTTATCCCGGCCGAGTTTTGAAGGGCAGGGTCAGCAACATCAGCGCGATCCTCGACCCGAATCTACGCACGGCTAAAGTGCGGATTGAAGTCCCCAATGAGGCAATGGCCATGCGCATCGGAATGTTTGCAACGGCTACGTTCCGCGGCCAAAGGGAGCAAATGCATACCGAGGTTCCGGCTGCTGCGATTATCCACCTTCACGACCGTGACTGGGTCTTCGTGCCTGCGCCGCAGAAGACATTCAGGCGAATGGAAATCCACAGCGGAGCCTTGCTGCCAAATCAGATGGAAGAGGTTATATCCGGGCTGAAGGCCGGCCAACACGTGGTGTCGAACGCCCTGGTGCTCGAAAACACGGTCGAGAGCCAGTAAGCGTCTACCGAAAGTTCCTGGCAAGAGAACAAGGGGATTAGAAGATGATCCGCAAGCTCGTAGACTTCGCACTCAATTACCGGTTCGTTGTGATCGCACTCGCGATCCTGCTCGTTGCCTGGGGAGCGATCTCCTTTCACAACCTGCCGGTGGAAGCTTATCCGGACATCGCGGACAACTATGTGACGGTCATTACCCAGTGGCCGGGCCGGTCGGCTGAGGAAGTAGAGCAACAGGTCACCATCCCCGTAGAAATCGAAATGAACGGAATTCCGCATCTTTCACATCTGCGGTCCGAGTCCATTTTTGGTCTTTCATATGTCCTGATGATCTTTGACGATCAATCGGACAACGATTGGAATCGGCAGAAAGTCCTCGAACGGCTCTCCCAGGTCACGCTCCCACAAGGTTTACAGCCCCAGATGGGGACGGACTGGAGCACGGTGGGGCAGATCTATTGGTACACGTTGAGAAGCACGAATCCTGAGTACGACCTGATGGAGCTAAGGTCCATCGAGGATTGGACCCTGGAAAAGGAGTTCAAGTCCGTCCCAAATGTGGTTGACGTCTCCGACTTCGGCGGCACCGTCAAGGAATATCAGGTCCGTGTTGACCCGAACAAACTCGTCTCCTACGGATTGAGCATCGCCCAGGTGGAGCAGCAGTTAAGCAACAACAACATCAATGCCGGCGGCAGTTTTGTGGAGGCAGGGCAGCAGCAGATGAACGTCCGGGCCATCGGCCTCTTCAAGAATGTGCAGGATATCGAGCAGACGGTGTTGACAACTAAAGCCGGTACTCCCCTTCGCCTGAAGGACATAGCCGAGGTCGCGCAGGGCCCGAAGATTCGCCTGGGACACATGGCCCGGGCCAATCATATGGAGGATGGAAAGATCGTCGATGAGCCCGACGTGATTCAGGGCGTTGTGCTGCTGCGCAAAGGCGCGGATGCCGGGCCAACCCTGGACGCGATTCACGCAAAAGTAAAGGAACTCAACGACACGATCCTTCCACGCGGCGTGAAGATCGTTCCCATGCTGGACCGCAGCGACCTGCTTCACTTCACGCTGCATACGGTGGAGCATAACCTGGTCGAGGGGATGATCCTGGTAACGATCATCCTTTTCCTGTTTCTCGGCAATGCTCGCGCCGCTTTTATTGTCGCTTGTACGATCCCGTTCTCGCTGCTCTTTGCATCTATTTGGCTCGATCTGAGCAAGATTCCCGCCAATCTACTTTCGCTTGGCGCGCTGGATTTTGGGATGGTCGTTGACGGCGCTGTCGTCATGGTCGAAAACATCGTCCGCCACATGAGCCACCTGCATGAAGCCACTGCATCTGCTGATGGCGACTCACCTTCACGGCGGATGACGGTGGTTATGAAGGCGCCCGCCGAGGCCATCCGCGAGGCTGCTCACGAAGTCCAGCGCCCGGTTTTCTACGCCATCGCCATCATTATCACGGCCTATATGCCGATCTTCACTCTGCAGCGAGTCGAGGGCCGGTTATTTAGGCCTATGGCCTTGACCGTCGCCTTCGCGCTGTTGGGCGCGCTGACGTTCTCGATCCTGCTAGCGCCCGTCTTGAGCAGTTGGCTTTTCCGCAAAGGAGTGAAGGAGTGGCGCAACCCTGCGATGGTCGCTTTAACAAATTGGTACCGCAAGGCGGTTCGGCATGCGATCGAGCATCGCTGGCTGACGGTTGGCGTGGGTGTGGCGGGCTTTTCCGTTGCCGCCTTTCTCATGTTCAGCGGTGTGATCGGCAGTGAGTTTTTGCCGCACCTTGATGAGGGTGCGATCTGGGCGCGAGGCACGCTGGCACCCAGCACAAGCCTTACGGACGGCTCCCACTTTACTGACCAGGAACGCATTGTCTTTGCTTCATTCCCTGAAGTGACCGACGTGGTGTCAGAGGTGGGCCGTCCGGACGACGGGACCGATACGGGAGGGTTTGGCAACACGGAGTATTTCGTTGACCTGAAGCCGAAAGAACAGTGGCGGCCGATATTCCACCAAAATAAAGAGGAACTGATCGCCGCCATGAACCGCGAGGTCTCGAAGCTCCCCGGGGCTTTCTGGAACTTCTCTCAGCCCATCGAAGACAATGTTAATGAGACGATCAGCGGCACGAAAGGCGGGCTCGCCGTCAAGATTTTCGGTTCTGATTTGACCGTTCTTGAAGAGAAAGGCGACGAAATGGTCGCGGCCATGCAGCGTATTCCCGGCATCTATGATCTCGGACTGCAGCGCGACACCGGACAACCCAATCTTGATTTCACGGTTGACCGCCAGGCCGCGGCACGCTTTGGGATCAACGTCGCGGACATACAAGACGCTGTCCAAACCGCTGTGGGCGGAAATGCTGTGAGCCAGGTACTCCAGGGAGAAGCTCGCTATGACGTCGCGGTGCGTTACCAGGAGCCTTACCGAAATACCCCGGAGGCCATCGAAAACATCCGCCTCCTTTCCCCTTCAGGAGAGCGAGTCTCGCTTGCGCAGCTAACCAAGGTTGAGGTAAAGGACGGCGCCTACGACATCTACCGCGAGGGGAATTCGCGATACGTAGCGGTGCGGTTCAGCGTGCGCGGGAGGGATTTGGGCAGCACGGTCCAGGAAGCTATTGCGGCGGTTAGCCAGAAAGTGAAGCTTCCGACGGGTTACCACATACAGTGGGCGGGAGAATACGAAAGCGAACAGAGGGCCGGAGCCCGATTGCTCATCGTGATACCGATCACCATGCTCATTATCTTTATCATTCTGTACAGCATGTTTCATTCGGCAAAGTGGGCCCTGCTCATTCTTGCTGTTGTGGCTATTGCGCCCGTCGGCGGACTTCTCGCGCTGCTTCTCACAAGCACGCACCTTAGTGTCTCCTCCGGTATTGGATTTCTGGCGCTCTTTGGCGTATCGGTCCAGACGGGCGTCATCATGGTGGAGTACATCAACCAGCTCCGTGCACGGGGTTACACGGTTGTCGAGGCCGCCGTGGAAGGCGCGGTCCTGCGGCTTCGGCCGATCATGATGACTATGCTGGTGGCGACGTTTGGACTTTTGCCCGCAGCGATGTCGCATGCCATCGGTTCCGACTCGCAACGGCCGTTTGCCATTGTGATTGTAGGCGGTCTAATCGCTGCCCTGGCCATGAGCATATTCATATTGCCGACGCTCTATGTGTGGTTCGCGAGCGATGAGGACACCTTGCCAACACCTGAGGGATCGTTTGAAACCTAGCATTCGTTGGGGGCATCCCGGTTGTTTCCGGAGCTTGCGGCGCCGAAGTGAAGCAAGGAAGGGGCTCGCTCTTGACAGGTGAGCGCGCGCCAAAGGAGCCGACTAAGTGAAGAAACATGAGGTGCGGGCCTGGATCGAAGACGTCGGTATCATTCCGGCAGTTCGGATGCGTTCTGCTGAGGATGCCCTGTTTGCGGTGGAGGCAATCTCCCAAGGCGGGATTCCGATCGCGGAAATTACGCTGACCGTGCCAGGCGCCATAAGGGTCATTTCGCGACTAAGGACGGAAAATCCCAATATGATCGTGGGGGCAGGTGGCGTGATGGACGAGATGTCTGCACAGCAGTGCGTGGAGGCAGGCGCGCAGTTTCTCACAAGCGACGGACTTCATTTGGATCTCGTCGAATTTGCTGCACAACAAGACATCGTCGTATTTCCGGGCGTCCTCACTCCTACCGAAGTCATTACCGCTTGGAAAGGGCATTGCGATTTCGTCAAGGTCGTGCCGTGCGCTCAGATCGGCGGTGAGACCTACATCAGATCCCTTCACCGGATGTTTCCACATCTTCCTCTGATTGCCGCTGGAGGCGTAAACCAGCAGAATGCATTCAACTTTATTCTTGCTGGCGCCGTCGCCCTGGGCATCGGCGGTGAACTGATGCCCCAAGAGGCCATTCGCGGAAGGCAAACCGACCGCATAGCCGAATTGGCGCGCAGGTTTGTCGGTTTCGTCAAAAGTGGCCGGACATATCTGTCGGCGCGCAGGCAGCGAGTCGCTACCCCTTGATCTAGCCGATCGCAACAGGCTTCGCGGGCCTAGCCGCAGTGCATTGGGCGGGATAGGTGCTGGACAGGTCAAGCTTTAAAGCCGAGTCTCGCCATGACTTGAGATAGGTCCTGACGATGTCGATGACATCCTCCACAGCCGGCGGGTGTCGAGCCGTATCAAAACACATGCTTTGATACGGGCATTTCCTTCCGATTGCGACCTTGAGTTTTCTGTACTTTACCACGACTGGATTTCGACCCCTTTGATACACGGGTGCCGAGCCCACACTGTTGTCTGGAGTCGGTAGTGGGGCGGCGCTCCCCGTCGGCTTGCCTATAGGCGTTCCAAAAAGCCAATGCGGGCGTTTGGAACCGCTAGGGTAGCCGCGCGAACTCGTGGACACCGCTAGGATTGGCAGGCTTCGCGCTCACGGCGTTTCTGGGGAAAGATTGCACGCCAGATAGCGTGCAGGGCCAAGACCTGCCGTTGCGTGTGGCAAAAAGCGGCTTCTGAGGACTTTGGCCCACGATGGACAAAAACCCCGAATCTGAGCTGGCTGTAGGCCTCTGAAAAGGCAGGACAATTCTCGCGATTTTTTAATGGGGCAGAATCAGATGATCTGTCGTAAGAAATTATAAGGTGCAGTGGAACGAACGTTGCAGCGTGTTTGCTGGGACGGTTTGGTGGCTAGACGGCTCAACTAGAACCCAAGACCCCTTTGGGCGGGTCACAGTCGTCGTAACCACGTTTACTCGCAATCCAGCGTTTTCAGCCGTCGCGTCAAATTCAAACGGTGTATTCCGATAGAGTTCAAGCTCTACGTTTTCTTTAGGTCGAATCACTTCTGGCATGGCCACTTTCTCCAGCCTAAGAATACCAATATGCTTGCGGAGCCGCAAACAGTACCACAGTACTGTCTTTACTGCATCTTTCTTTAAGGGTTAACGGATGGGCCGGCCGGTGCTGGTGCCGGTGCCCCGGGCGGTAACGCGGCGACTTGGACCGGATCGACACGGTTCCAGCTCGATTCCGTATCCGTGCCAGAAAGCTGAATCTCTCCGGTCATGTTCCTTATAGCTGAAATCCTGCCTCTGGTCACGAACTCCGAAGCCAGTTGCGTGCTTTCGAGCAAAGCATTCACGAGGGTATAGGGAACCTCAACCGACACCCCCGCCGCCTGCTGGATTGCTCCTTGTGCGATGGCATTCCAGATTCCCTGCACGACTTGGGGCGGAGCGTTCGGCGGTATGACAACAGGAGCCGGAGGTTGCAAAGCCGCCAGACCATGCGGATCACCTAGATAATGTTGAAGCGCAATGAACGGTTTCCGTAACTCCATATAACTTTCGATTCCAAGGAAAGCGTCCCACATGAGTTTTTCTAAAGCCTTGTCGTCAGCAGCCACCTTTAAATTTAACTCTCTTGCCCTAGTGCGCGAAACTGCGTCACCATGCGCAAAAAAACTCTTATTGAGATTTTCTGCGATCTGCTTTGCTTGAGTCTTTCCTTTCTGCCTCTTCATGTGCAGGAGCAGCAATCGCTCGCCAACAGACGATGACAGTTCGCTCGCACGCTTCGCCGCCCCAACGTGAACAGGGTCTACGACCGAGAACAATCTATCGATGACGGACGAGATGTGTTTCGGATCACTAATTTTGGCTTCTGTTGTCAGAAAACGCAGAAATGCTCCGACATCTTCGTACGCAAACATGCGTACACTGCCGCCCGGTTGCGGGATGGTAATCTGCGGGTCAATCGGGCCAAGAGAAGCATGTGGGTGCATTACTATTTCATCTGCACCCAATGCGAAGAGCGTCGCGGCGCTGAATGCCATGAATGGTACAAGCACGCTTACTCGCTGAAATCGTTCCCTTAATATCGACATCAGTTTCCAGGCAGTAAGCGCATCGCCCCCGGTGCTGTGAACCAACACATCAACTCGCTTTGTTACCGCAGGCAGTGTATCTAGCTGGTCTATGAACTCCCGAACAGCATCGCCGGCCATCATCGCATTTACGTTCAGGCGCGTACTGGTTGCATATACGATGAGAGGACATTTTCGATAATCCTCAATGGCTTTATATCGAGTACGTCTTTCAGTGAGTTGCACTTAGATAGACCTCCAAGGTTGGCAAATATTAGCACGCCGCTTCCAAAGTGGCCTGTTGCAAGTTGTCCCTGTATCAAGGGACGCTGCGCGTCGAGGTCTGCAAGTCTACAATCTCAAGGTTCCGGAGTTGGAGGCTTGGTCCAGGGTTTTTTGCTTCAGTGGCAGAGCAGCGGCCTTTCAATCTGAGCTCAAGAAAATGCTAAGTCTCCCAAAATCAGTAAGCCTCTGATTTTGAAGTGTGATAGCCTTCTGCTCCTTCTGGTTCCGTGCGGGTTTTTCCGCGTGGTTTCGAAGCGTTCGGAGACAATTAAGGGGCAATTTCGGAGAGTGGGCGCAGAGAAAATGGTGTATCGACCGAAAGTGGACGACAAACTTTGTTTTGTCCTGATGCCATTCGGCCATCCTTTCGACTCGTACTATCAAAAAATCATCAAACCTGCCGCCTCCGACGCAGGCCTAGCCACTTTGCGCTCCGATGAGATTTACAGCACTAAGGCCATTATTAGCGACATTTGGGCGCGCATCTGGGCCGCACGCATTATCGTAGCCGATGTCACAGAAAGAAATCCGAACGTGAATTATGAATTAGGACTTTGTGATGCCCTGGGAGTACCAACGATCATTATCGCAGGGAACGTGAATGACATACCCTTCGACTACAAGCACCGGCGCTGCATCCTGTACGACACAACGGAGGCAGGGTGGGACGACAAACTGCGAGCTGATCTTGCCAGCACGATACGGGTTGCTCTCGCGGAAGTCGCGAGTGAGAACGAGCTGATTTGGCCATATGACACAAATATTCTGAAGGAACCCATTCCTGGCGGCGTCCTTGTTGCTGCCGCAGACTCTAGAAAAATTGTGATTCGTGGAGCCAAGCTTGTACGGGACGCCATCGC
>Ga0207039_1150_pt1 | contig 15383 bp, 11 predicted proteins | sample Alteio_BWMinCont_74_FD_153264 | JGI IMG/M metagenome (GOLD analysis project Ga0207039, IMG submission 153264) | Enriched cells from forest soil in Barre Woods Harvard Forest LTER site, Petersham, Massachusetts, United States -... | ecosystem: Environmental > Terrestrial > Soil > Temperate forest >... | reverse complement strand
TATTTGCATTTGATTATCAGGATTGGGATGCTTCCTTTTCAACTCAGCATGTCGGATAAATGTATTAATCAGTGGAACCATTTCCTTTGCTGTCTGAGAATATTGAGCATCATTAATCAAACCTGGAAAAAGTGGATCTGCTCCATTTTCAAGTAACAAAATGACATTTTTTTTGTTTGAATTTTGAAGAGCCCAGCCTAGTGGGGGTTTCGCGGGGTGTTTACTCGATGCAACGGTAGGTTGGTTAATGGTTGTTTTATTACAAATCTTTTTCTTTAATATATTTTCAACTATGGATGAATAACTCTGAAATATTGCCCATGTCAGTATACTTTCATTCCTGGAATCAAGTGTATTGTAAGTTTTTTCATTTATTTTATCTTCAAGCGAACCGAGAAATCCAAATTTATATTCTAAAAGATAAGATATAACAGATTTATTTGTTGTATCTATTATATTAGGATCTAATCGTTGATCGTAAATTAATTTTTTTGCTAGCTCGCCCTGATTATTCAGTATGAGTAGCATTAAAGGACATTGTTTATAGCTATTTAAGCAATTAATATTAATATCTGGAAGACTAATTAAACAATTAACAATGTCCCAACGTTTATGTTCAATCGCAATGATCAGAGCATGTCTGCCATCTTTATCTAAAGCATTTTTATCATATCGATTGTCTGTTATCAATTCAACAACGATTGCTAAATCGCCATGTTGAATTGCGTTTATCAATGTTTGTCGTAACATATTTAATTTCCATATTGTGTTGATGTATAAGTATTAAAACAGTTTACGGCTTATTAGTGACTGTATTTTGTTGCTGCTTCGCATCCTCTGGTTTCGTTTCTATTTTTGTGGTTAATTTATCGAATAGCCCAAACCTGGCATTTTTCTGTTTGATGGTTTGGATATAATGTTTATTAGTGTTAACATATTCACCAATCAACTGAATATTATCACTTGAAAAAGTTTTTAATTTTTCAGTTAAATATTCACACGCCATTAATCCATTTAAATATTTTACGGTGCAATTGAATTGAATTATGCCGATGGTTTCAGGAGTAACATATACGACTTTTCCATCGTTAGGCCTTACACATAAAATGCCTTTGTATTGTAATTCATCTGGAACTTTATAAACATAATCTGGAGATTTTATATCATTTACATTCCAAAGTTTTATATATCCTTTATTATCTGCTGTAACAAAATGATCACCATCTAATAATGGTTCAATTGAAATAATTCCTGTGTATTCTGCTACATTGGAACTACCTAGTTTAGATAAATTAAATTCATAATCTATTTTATAACTTTCTATTAAATTATCTTTTGGAAAGTATATGACAAAGCGTTGGTCGGATAAAACAGCTATTTTTGGTAACCATTCTTTAACATACGCAACACTTAAAAATGTATTTATTCTTAATCTGGCTTCTTTAATAAATTTTTTATTCTGTATATCAAAAATATAAATACTATTTCTATTTTTAGGAAATCCTATTAGGCATTTATCTGATAATGCAGTCAATTTATAAATTCCATTTTTTGTAGGTGCTAAAATACTGATAAATTCAGTGGGATTTTCTTTAGACATACATAATATGCCATTTGTTAGATTATATATCCACAAACCTGAAGGTATTGTTGTGAGGTCATCGGGTTCGCATCTTTCATTATTGTCCAACTTTAATGAAGTGAATTGATATTCTAATGGTAATGCAGAAGTAAATAGAGAACTGTTAACTTTTTTATTATTTGAACCATGAAAGATTAATCCAGGAGGTAAGTATCTGATAAAATCAGTATCAGGAATTTCAGGACTATTCCATTTCCATTCAACAGTTTCTGGGTTCCATACACTTAAATATTCATCATGTTCGATCACAATATTACCATCGGGTAATGCGATACAACTTTTAGGATATATTAATTTATCACTGGCTGGTTTGCGTGATTCTGAATAAATAATTTTTTCTTCTTTAGATTCACTAGCTCCTTCGGTAGGGGGAGCTTTCTCATCATGAGTTGAACTATGACTGTTCATTTATTTTTCTTCCTTATAATGATGGAGCCTATAAAATAGCGTTATAGTTGATAGGGGTCAATTATTTGTTGAGATTAGGTATTTTTTCCCTATGGCGTATCAAATAGAGATCGATTACAATTCGTGCAAATTATAATTTTTTACGAGGAAAACGCTATGTTAATGCGTCCACTAGCTTCACTTGCGTTCAGTTTTGCTAGCAAACCTGTTTACCCTTTAGCTAAAATGGCAGTAAAAATAGCTTTGCCTGGCATTTTTGCTATTACAAAACGTTTTAATTCAAGTCATGCTGCACCTTTGAGTTTTATGCCGCATGCATTTCCCATCCATGAAGCAGCAAAACGTTTTATTGACGCAGATCATAAAAGGCTGTTAGCGCCTCGCATTCGCTATGATGCAAATCAATTAGTCGTTGGTCATGACAACCCTATGAAAAAAGCATTAGTTCCGTTTTATGGCGTTAATGCCTCGATTGCTGGTACCCGATATAAGGCAGAATATGCGATAGATAGTACGGAGTATTATACGGAAACCGATGATAAGGGAAACACAACATTACAATCTCGTACCCGTAGGGATTGGTATGATATTTCTGGTTATTTAAGAGGAATTCGCTATAACCCGCAAGATAATAAAATGGGTATTTATGCAGGTTTTACCTGGAGCGCTAAACTCCTAGAAGAATCAATGGATGGATATAAAATTCTTCGACATTTACAACCATTCGAGGCAAAAGCTATTGAGCAAGATATTCATATAGATCCTTTCCTTAAACGATTAGCGCAAGCGCAAAAAGAAGCTTACAGACGAATCCATAATGCAGAGAAAGATAGAATAAGAGATGATATTAATAACAGAATCACTTGTGATGATATTAGCATTTCAGATTATACAATTAGTTATAATGATTTTGATCTTTCAGCCTATATGCTACCCGCATATATTTTGCAATATCCGAATTTATCACCCCGAGTGCTACCTGCACTTTTTGAAAATGATACGCAAATCTATGGTAAAGCACCTATTTCCCCTTTCAAAACCATGTTAGCAGCAGCTGCAGCCACAGCGATACCTGCTGTGTTAGCAACGACAGTACCGTTACCTTTTAGATTGGGATGGATGGCGTTTTCATCGGTTGCGAGTGGATTATATGCCCATTATAATTTATCTGCCCGCCATACATATCAAACACGAAAATTGAATCATGAAAAAGAAGATAATGAATCAGTGAGTGAAACATTGGCTGATAGATTTCGATTTGAAGCTACCTCTAGAGATTTTAAAATATTAGAACCAGCACAAATTTTAAATGTTGATCCAGAATTTTATGAAGTGATGGGTTTAAAACCTGATGAACCAGTAACAGAAGAAAAAATTCAAGAAGCGTTTAGTGAAAAATTAAAAGCAGCTCATCCTGATCAAGGTGGTACTTCAGAAGATACACAAAAATTAATTCAAGCTAAACAAGCATTCACGACAGCGTTAAGAAAAAATGTAGACCTTAAATCAAATGGTGGTCAACGATCGCTTTCTACATTAGTGCGTAAACCTATTGTAAAACAACCACCGCAAAGTGTTCGCGATATGAGAGCAGGCGTATTAATTGAAACAGTATTAGATAAAAAAAATTATCGTGACGCATTAATACTTGTTCAGACTGGACAAGTGCATCCAGATGGCCATGATGCGGGTGAAAATACTTTGTTGACCGAAGCTACTAAGCGTGGTGATTTAAAGGCAATGGATTTTGCAATTAATACATTAGGAGCATCCGTTGATACCAGCTGCGATTGTCCAGACCATAACACTGCATTACATTACGCTGCAGGTAGTGGACGTTCTGACACTACGAATATGCTTTTAAAAAATGGTGCTAATCCTAATTTAATTAATCGAAGGGGCGATACAGCCCGTGATGTTGCGAAAAAAGGTAACCATGCTGCTGTAGAAAAATTATTAATAGAAAAAGGCGGACAATTACATACAACACTTCCAGGCTCCGAAGGTAAGCTAGCGAGCTTGAAGGGAAGATTCTTTGGATACAAAGCTCGTGAGCGTACGCTTTTATTAGATGAACAAAATATTCAATATTTACCGGCGCCTGGGAAGAAATCCTGAGACTCATTTGGTACAATTAACTTTCGTCCAGCGTCTGTCATCCAGAGGCGCAGAGCTCTGTCATCCTGAGGCGCAGCCGAAGGATCTCCTTGCAAGGAGATCCTTCCTCGCAAAAAGCACTCGTCAGGATGACAGTTGCAAAAAACGCTCGTCAGGATGACAGTTGCAAAAAACGCGACAAGGGATAATGGCCAGTTACAATTTAAGGAGAAAGCATGGAAGCAAAGATTTGTCTCATTACAGGAGCAAGCGCGGGTATAGGCAAGGAAGTAGCAATTGGGTTAGCAAAAGCAGGTGCTCATTTGATTCTTGTCTGCCGTGATCCACAAAAAGGAACAGCAGTAGTCGAGGAAATACGAAAAATTACAAACTCAAAAAATATTGATTTATTCATTGCTGACTTATCTTCTCAAAAATCTATTCATCATTTATCTGAATCCATTCATAAAAAATATAATATGATTCACGCTTTAATTAATAACGCAGGTGTTTCTCTTTCAAAAAAAACCTTCTCTGAAGATGGCATTGAAATGAATCTTGCAACCAATCATTTAGGTCCCTTTCTTTTATCACACCTCTTATTAGATTTACTGCAAGCGGGTCAACCTTCACGCATCATTAATGTTTCATCTTCTGCGCATAAGATAGCAACTCTTCGGTTACACGATCTTCAATTTCAAAATAGAAAATATCGTCATATGCAAGCTTATGCACAATCTAAATTATTGTTGACCATGATGTCTTATGAAATGGCAAAACGGTTAGCGGGAACAAATGTCACAGTGAATTCATTGCATCCAGGTGTCATTAATACTAAATTATTACATGAAATTGGAATGAATTATTTCCCCAAAGCTATTCAAAAAATGATTGCAAAACCTTTGGTTAAACTTATTGATACCTTTATGGTAACACCACAAGAAGCTGCTAAACCCATTATCAAGTTAGCAATTTCTCCTGAGATGGCTGATGTTTCTGGGCAATACTTTGTAAAATATAAAGCAACCAAATCGTCTTCAAAGTCATATGATGTAGCTTTAACAAAAAAAGTTTGGGAAATGAGTGAAAAACTTAGTGGAATGAATGAATAATTTTATTTTATATTATCAAGAGCTGCTGGCGACGATTTTTATTTTAAGTCCTATTATTTTTTTTATATTGTTATTTGTTTCTGCTCCTTATGGGCGACATGCTCGAGAAAATTGGGGAATATCCATCTCAACCCGATTGGGATGGATTATCATGGAAATGCCTGCGCTTTTTATTTTTTATTTTATCTTTAAAACAAACGAATTAATTGCGTATGTATTTTTTATTTTATGGGGAATCCATTATATCCACCGAGCAGTTATTTTCCCTTTTCAATTTCGTAATCCCCTAAAACCCATGCCAGTGACAATTATTGGGTTGGGTGCCATTTTTAATTTAATTAATGCTTACATCAACGGGGTATCATTAACGATGATTCATAGCTATCCCATCACATGGGTAAGCAATCCTTGTTTTATCGTTGGAATACTATTATTTATCTCAGGATTTTTTATTAATCGACAAGCTGATTTTATCCTTCAACATTTAAGAAGGCCCGGTGAATCAGAATATAAAATACCACAAGGTGGATTATATCGTTGGATATCATGCCCCAATTATTTAGGTGAAATTATTCAGTGGTTGGGTTGGGCATTAGCGACCTGGTCTCTGGCTGGTTTTGCTTTTTTTATTTGGACTATCGCCAATCTGGTTCCCCGTGCTTTAAAAAATAATGAATGGTATCGTGATACTTTTCCACAATATCCCAAAAACCGTCGTGCACTTATTCCTTGGGTTTTTTAGGTTACCTGGTGAAGGATAGGGCTTTCTCTAGCTTTTTAATCAATTTTTTGCTATAGTTTATGCCTTCATGAAAGATATGGTATTTACATGACGAGCACTCTTCAAATAAAAGAATTTCGCGCCTATATTTTTTTAACGAGTTTAGTGATTTGTGGGTTAGCAGGATCTTTAATTACGGCACCCAAGATTGTTAATTTCGGGATTCATTTTCCCTTTTCCAATATTGTATTTGCTATTCTGACTTATCCTATCGTAGATACTATTTGTGAATTATGGGGCAAACAAGCTGCTCGACAGGCAATTTGGATTGGTTTGTTTAGTCAGGTTTTAATTACAGTCATTATTCAATTATCTATTATCACTCCGCATGCTTCCTTTTGGCATTTACAAAATGAGTATCAACTTATTCTATCTACAGGCACAAAAGTTGTCACAGCAAGTTTAATTGCTTTTGCAACTTCGCAAATTATTGATATTGCAGTTTTTCAAAAATTAAAAGAAATTTCAAATGGTAAAAATCTTTGGTTAAGAAGTAATTTTTCAATGTATCTAGGGCAAGTAATTGATTCAATTATTTTTGTAAGTATAGTGTTTTTCGATTCAAGTCAAAAAATGAATATTATATTGGGTTCAATCATGGTTAAAATTATATTGTCTTTCATGATGACGCCCATTATTTATTTTTTAGTTTTTGCAGTTAATCGATATCTTGGATCCAATACAATGGCTTTTAAACTTCACAAAGAAAACACGAGTTTGGCATATGATTGCAATCATTGATGCATACCGTTCAGGATTATTAAATTTTAAAAACTGGTATCCGAATATTATTGCAGGCTTGATTGTTGGCATTGTCGCATTACCTTTAGCTATGGTATTTGCAATTGCATCGGGGGTAAGGCCTGAACAGGGACTTTATACAGCGATTATTGCAGGTTTTCTTGTTGGGATGTTTGGTGGTTCGCGCGTGCAAATTGCTGGGCCTACGGGTGCATTCGTTGTTATTCTTGCTGCAATAACAGCTAAATATGGTGTGGAAGGATTGCAAATTGCAACGCTTTTAGCCGGCATTATTCTTGTATTCATGGGATTCGTTAAATTAGGTAATGTTATTAAATTTATTCCTGAACCTGTTATTGTTGGGTTTACAGCGGGGATTGGTTTTATTATTTTTATGGGCGAATGGAAAGACTTTTTTGGATTATCTGTACATATTTCATTGGATGCGAATTTTTATCAAAAATTTTCAATTTTATTGACTGCACTCCCTCATCTACATGTAACGACAACGATTTTATCTTTACTGAGTTTATTCATTTTAATTTTATCACCTAAATTAATGAAACGTATACCAGGTCCATTGATTGTCATTGTTGTAATTACGAGCATTCAAGCTCTTTTTCAATTTAAAAATGTTGCAACAATAGGAAGTGTTTTTGGCGGTATTCCTAAACATCTTCCACATTTTCATTTGCCATCATTGACTCTGGATCAAATGTTGGAATTAATGGTTCCAGCATTTACCATTGCATTACTGGGTGCAATTGAATCATTACTGTCTGCAACTGCTGCAGATAGCATGACAGGCACACGCCATCATTCTAATCAAGAGCTCATTGGTCAAGGCTTAGCTAATATTCTAGCTCCATTATTTGGAGGATTTGCAGCAACAGGTGCGATTGCGCGTACCGCAACTAATGTTCATAATGGTGGTAATAGTCCAGTTTCTTCTATTGTTCATTCTATTTTATTATTATTAGTCATCTTATTATTTGCGCCTCTGGCAGCTTATATTCCTCTTTGTGCACTTGCTGCTATTTTATTTGTTGTTGCCTATAACATGAGTGATATTCCTTATTTTCTGCATATGATAAAAAATACATCTGCATATGATGTTATTGTTTTATTGACAACATTTTTCCTTACTATCTTTGTTAATTTGGTGGTGGCAGTCAATGTGGGTGTAATTGTTTCATTGTTGTTTTTTAAAATTAAACAAAATAAACCTTCATTTTAATTTTGTCTTTACAACAAAGATAAAGGGAATGGCGAGTAATTGTGTTGTTATTGAAAACACTATTAACCATGGAATGGATACATCATACAACACGCCTAACGCCCAACTTCCCAGAAACCAGGCAACGCCATAGCCAGTGTTAAAAATACCATACGCTGAACCGCGAATTTGTTTTGAAACCATATCTCCGACGACTGCTTTTAACAGAGAGCGTTGCGCACCTATGCCGATTCCCCATAAAACCATTCCGCATAAAGCTACACTAAAATTTCCCAAAAAAACGAATAATGCAAATGTTGATGAAAATAAAATTGCAATGATTAATGAAACACATCCATAGCGATCATACAGCCAACCAAACAATAAAGCTGACGTGGCACTTGTTGCCATTGCAATGATATAAAAAATCGGTATCCAAACTGGCGAAAGCAAAGATATTTTTTGAAAATGAAATGCGATTAAAGGAAAATCTGCATAGCCTGCGGCAACTAATCCTGAGCCAATCAGATAAATCCATAAGAGTGAAGGAATTTTTTTGGATGTAAGTTCTTGTACTTCTACTTCTAAATGTTGAGGATGTGGATAAAGTTGTCTTGCAATGAGTAGGGTCAGTAAAGAAAACACGGCAGGAATAATTAAAACGATAAAACCCAATCGATAATCATTTTTATAAAATAAAATGATGGTCATTAATAAGGGGCCAAAGACACCACCGACCTGATCTAATACCTGATGCAAACCAAATCCCAAGCCTCTTCCAACGTTATGACTTGCATAAGAAAGCATGGCATCACGAGATGGTGTGCGAATCGCTTTGCCGATTCGTTCTAAAATGATTAATGTGGCCGCTATTTGCCAGCTATTTGCAAAAGACAGTAAAGGAATACAAATCAAGATAGGTAGATAACCTATAAAAGCTATCAACCAATATTTAGCAGTTCTATCGACAATTCTCCCGGAAATAATTCTTAATACAAAACCAACTAATTCCCCAAACCCGGCGACAAACCCTACTACGGCGCCGGTAGCACCTAATAATCCAAGAAAGGGCCCCGTGATACTCTGAGCCCCTTCATAGACCATATCTGAAAATAAGCTAACAATCCCTAACAAGAGAATAAACTTAAGAGCAAATTTTTTCTTAGCGTTTAGGTGCATATATGAATGAAAATATCCTTAAACATTCACAGTTAATTTAACCGAGAAAGCATTGCGAGAACTATTATTAGTACCCGACGTTATATTTGTAGCATTCGCGATACTAATATTTTTAGTATTAATAAATGAATGGCCATAACCAGCATCTATTGTAATATTTTTATTAAATTTATAACCTGTTGAAAATGCTAAAATATATTCATCACCATTTGATATTTGATAACTACCATTGGAAGGTGACTGTGTATAATTCACAATGCCGCGAATGACCCATTGAGGTGTAATGTGATAATGGGCACCCAGCGTGAGCAGCCATGTATTACGTAAGTGAACAGGAGAATTAAGATTCGCTATCACAACAGGTGCAGCTAACAACCTTGTTGCAATCCCGTGAGAATTGGTACTCTTCATTATATTCCATTGGATATATTGAAAGGTTCCTATTAATCCCAATTTGGGTGTTAAAAAATGATTGAAAGAAAATACAGCGCGTGCGGGTGTCCAAAACTTGAATTTATAATCGGCAGAAATATTGGGTGTACCTTCATAGATACTTTTACCTTCCATTTGATATGTGATGGCACTACGATAATTTAATCCCAGTACGGTCGCTTGAGAAATTCTAATTAAGCAACCAATATCTCCTCCTATACTTGTACCGCTAGTTTCATTAATGCTTTTTGCATCATTTATACCTATATTAGGAAAGCCCGATATAGGCTCTGAGCGCCGATCAACACTCGTTACATTTAATCCAAAACCAAGAGAAAAATTATTATTTATTTTAAATCCTATTGCTGGAACAAAATTAATATCTTGAATGCGATTATCAGATAAAACATAACGTGCAATGGAATCATCGGGAAGCGTTCTGGCAAAATAGTTATAGATAATGGCGACACCAAAACTTAATTTATTATCGTTTAGTGTCGGTATTCCTATGTAGAGGGAAGGTAAATAAAAATTAGTATTAGCATTTGCACTTCCACTTCCACTGAGAGTATAACCTGAAGCAGATAAAGTAGACTGACCATTAAAATGATTTTTAAAATTAGCCACTGAACCCAGTGCTATTATTTGTTTGTTTTTTAATAAGACTAAGGCAGCAGGGTTAAAGTAAGCTGCAGTTGCATCATTGACGACTGCAGTACCAATAGTGGTTTCAATGATTGAAGCATGTAGAGTGAAAGGAAAACAAAGCCATAATGATGCACATAGGAGGCATAGTTTTTTCCAATAACTCAATCGCTGTTTACGCATTGTTATCCTGCTAAATCATATGTCGTTGTACTTGATGATCAAGCATAGCCATTAATTTGATTCGAGTACGAAAATTAATTTTATCTTCACGCCACAATTTTGAAATTTCTTCTTTTTCTATTTCTACAATTTGCGTCAATAGACAAATTTTATCTTTAAATTCAGTTTCTTCATCATGCTTTAATTTGCTGTCATGATCGGAAATCCTGGATTCGAATTGATTTTTTAATATTTGATATTCATGAATATACTCAGATAATTCTAATAATAATTTTTTATCATTTTTATTTTGTTCTTTGTATTGATTCAACCATTGAAGTGCTGCATTAATCATTTGGGCGCATGCTTGTAGTTCAGTCATATGTTCTGCAAACCTTTCTTTTTGTCCGACTTTATCAACACCTATTTTTTTTAGAATATAAGGTAAAGACAAACCTTGTAATACAAGAGTGACAAAAATGACACAAAACACAATAAATACAAATAAATCACGAATATCAATATTATCAATTTTTAATGTAATTGCAGGAATGGCTAGTGCAGCTGCTAGTGATATTCCGCCTCGAATGCCTGCCCAAGAAATTAAAAATGGAAATTGCCATGGAGGATAGGGGTCTTTTTTGTGTATTGAGGGAATCAATACTCGTGGTAATGTGATGACAAATGCATAAACCCAAACAAATCGACCTATAATGACTGCAGCAATCACAGAACTGACATATATCATTAATGATTGTAATGGAATAGATGAAATACGTATAAAAGTAGAGTGAACATTCAGGCCCACTAATAAAAATATAAGACTTTGGATGGCGAATCCAAGAGTGGGCCATATTGATAAGGCAGTTAATCTGTATTCGGGAGTGAAACGCGATGTATATTGGTTACCAATGATAAAACCAACAACAGCAGTGGCAATTATGCCTGAACTTCCTAATTCAACCATGGGAATGTAAGCTAAAAAAGGTGTAATAAAGGAAGCAATCACATGCAATGAAGTATTTGAAATTTTTGTTCGTAATATTCCAAGAATATGACCTAATAAGAGACCATAAATGGTTTCACCTACAATCATGATAATGAATGTACTAAATGCAGTTGAAAATGAAAATTGGTTCGTAATAGCAGCGGCTAGTGCAAAACGAAATATGGTTAATGCTGCTGCATCATTAAACATTCCTTCACCTTCCAGAATGATGAAAACACGTTCTGGAATTCGGATTTTTTGTGCAATGGAAACGATGGCAACATTATCAGGTGGCGAAACAATGGCACCTAAGACGAATGCTAAGGGCCAGCCCATTTGTGGAATGATAGTGTGCATGAGGCATGCAACCAGGATGGTAATAAATATCACATGCCCTATTGAAAGTAATGCGATTGGTCGTGCCTGTTTTTTCATATCACGCCAAGAACTAAATGCACTGATTTGGTAAATTAATATAGGTAAAAAAATATATAAAACAAGTTTGGAATCGAGATGAATGTCAGGAAAAAAAGGAATAAAATTTAATAGCATTCCAAAAATAACAAGAATTAAAGCAAGCGGAATCGTAGATTTTTGAAATAGTTGGCCAAGCAAAACAATAATGCTAAATAAAATCAAATAAATAATAAATAAGTCCATTTATTTATTCATCAGGATATCGAGTATGGTCTTTTAAAAAAATCAATAATTCATGATCATGTAAATGTACTAAATCTTTTTCAAAATTATGCGCAATTAACTCTTTTACGTGTTTGTTAATATGTTGGGATATGAGTCCATTCATATGGGGTGGTGCAATGACAATCAGTTTTTTATAGGCAAGAGTTGTTCTGCCGTGGTCAAGTTCGGCAGCAATTTCTCGAGAGAAATCTTCAATTTTGATTTCTTTGGGATCTGTAGGCTGAGAATAGGCTCCATGTGCAGATCCGCTTGATTTATAACGTCCTGGTTTGCCAGAAGTCAAATCGATGTCTCTTAATTTGTTTTCCGGGTGTTTGATTTCTTTAAGCAGGGTTAATTGAGCAGGTTTTTTGCTATAATTATAAATTCGACAAGTATTTGAATCGGTTGTTACAACCCAAATTGAGTTTTGATTTAAAGTCATCGTAGTATTCCATTACTTAAAAGACGTCTTGCCAATTTTATATAATTAACACTACAGACACACTTATGCAATACCTTACATCGTACCTAAAGACAGTTTGCGTTTAGCTTTCGAGGGGGCTCGTTCAGAGTTTACTTTGGGTAGCCAGGGTTTATTATAAGGAGAATCACTTTCCTTGGTGCCTGGAGAAAACTTAATTTGTTTCTTAGCTGCTGGCTTTGGTTGTTTACTAAAGACTGTTGCAAAACAAGCAGTAACTTGTTCTTTAATCTTGCGTGGTGCAACTCTATCAAATTCTTCATTTTCTATTTTAATTCTAGAATGAAATTCTGCTTCAACCTTAAATTGTTTTGGTGCCCCCGTTTGTTCTTTTTCATCATTAAATTTATATAACTCTGCAAATGCTCTGAAATCCTCTGGCATTCGTTTTAATGATAAAATGATATTTTTTTGAATGGTTAATAATACATATAATCTTTTAATGAATTCTATTTGTAGAATTTTATCATTAGGTAAATCTGTTAACTCAATTTTTACTATTTTATGTCTAACTAAGCTAAGATATGAAGTTAAAGCAATAATATTCTCTATACTCATATCTTTTTTCTTAAGGTCAATAGTAAGAATGCTATTATGCAAGTTGCAATTAAATACTCCATCTTGCTGCAGTTTTTCTATTGTAGACTCTAGTTGAGGTTGAGGTGGATTTATTGCTTTTGTTTGATTAGGGGTTTGGAAAGCAGTAAGTAGTTGGTTCAATCTTTCTTGTGAATCTTTATCAGTTTGGAAATACCATGAATTTACAGTTGTATTTTTCAAGTCTTTGGTTGTAGCTCTATTACATAAAGATTTAAAAAGCTGTGTTGTTGTATATTCAACCTTATCATCTGCAGTAAGAGTTTTTAGATCACCTACCAGTGAAATTTCATTATATCCTTCGCAAGCTTTACTACTTACCGTTTGGACACACGGAGTAAATTGTTTTTGTTCTTCTTCATCAACATGACTTACAACTTTTTCTTCCGCGGCTGGTTTTGGTTTTAAATACATTCTAAGCGCAGGATTACCCTGTTTATCACGGTCGAGATCTACAGATTCGTATATTCCCTCTGCATTGTAATTATAAACAGGCGCATAATCTTGAATGATATCTTGAAGTTCAGGAGGTAGATCAGGTAATGAGCGAATAAAGATTGTTTTCCGGTCTGATTTTTCTTCTGTTGATTGAGAAGCTTTAATTTCATGCGGGACTGCTGATTGAGATGTTGGAGCAAATGTTTTGAGTTGGACAGGCGATACTTTTTCAAATCGATTTTTTACCGTCGAAAACATGGTTACATTATTAATATGCATTTCATAAAAAAATCCTTCTTTAATACATAAAGCTTGTACTTGTTCAACAATGGTTTTTATACTAGATCTTGATAAATTTGCAGGTTGTTTAATTAATAATACAGGATTTAAAGTGCCTTCTTTCGGATAATATTCTACATTTTCCAGATCGATACCAAATTGTTTTAGTATTTTATCTAGTTCTAAATAGTATTGTTGAAAAAAGTTGTTATCAATAATGTTAGCCATATTTTATTTATCCTAAAAAACAATTTTTTCGTGATTGTATGGGATCAAAACTGTCAGAAAGTTTAATACCTTCTTTATTTGCACGTTTAAGAGCATCTTTTGTCTTAAAAAATATTAATTGCTCTAGTTTCCTCAAAAATTCAGGTTTTTTCCCAGCTGGTTTTTGGGTTACATTTTTAGCCTCTGGTGGCTTCCCTGACGCAGGTTTTTTTCCTGCAACTGCCAAAGAGTTAAATATTTTTTTGCTATTTAGTAACTGATTTAACGTATCACTATCCTGTATGAATTGAAGATGATCTATTAATGCATCATCTTCTATTGTATGATTGTTATGCATTCTTGCATTACGATAATCTCTTAATGCTTGTACATCTCTAATAAAACTTTCATCTAATTTGAAATCAGAAGGCAAAGCTGGAGATGCAGATGCTGCGCTATTAGCACCCGTTATGACTGCTGTGGGGTGTAAATGTTGTGCCATCATCAATCTGATTGATTCCTCTGAAGTTATGCAACCCAATGCTTCAGCGATTGCGCACACTACACCATCAAGCTTGCGTAACAGATTAGCATCTTTGCTTAGTTGAACGTCTTTTAAGGATACAATAAGCCACTCAGCAATCTGTAGTCTACTTTGAATGCTTTTCTCACCGGACTCTATTGTAGATTCTTTGTTTTCAGGCTTAACTATTATAGTTGGTGACCTTCTATAATTTTGTATGTCAGCCGAAAGCTTTTTAATAATCTGAACAAATGCTTGTTGATCTTTTTGGTCAACTGGTTTTTGCATGTTTGCATGTTCAACAAAAATTGTTTCAATTGCATCTTTGCTATCTGGAATATGAGTTACAAGATGTCTATATTGAGTTAAATGGTCCCATGTTTTTCCAAGCATTACCCAGAGTTGGTCTCTTGTTTTTGGGTCAGTACTTTCACGGATCCAGTTAATAAATTCACAAGCAATGAGAACAAATGAAAACCAGTCTTTTGTACTGTTTAATTCATTTATAAAAAATTCTAGTTTATTAAGTAACTGTTCTTGAACATAATCATGGTTCAATCGTGCTAATTGTTCGAAATTAGAAGAAAGATTTGCAGCTTTAATGAGCTTTAAATGGGCTTTTTCATCCATTAAACTGGAGTGTTGATATTGAAGCAGTCTATTAACATCTTCTTTATGAACTTTGTCAATTATCATTTTACATACAGGTTGGTTTTGTTGGAATTTTTTCAATTTATCTTTGCAATTGGTAGCTTCAACTAGACTTTTATT
>Ga0207039_1148_pt1 | contig 15564 bp, 32 predicted proteins | sample Alteio_BWMinCont_74_FD_153264 | JGI IMG/M metagenome (GOLD analysis project Ga0207039, IMG submission 153264) | Enriched cells from forest soil in Barre Woods Harvard Forest LTER site, Petersham, Massachusetts, United States -... | ecosystem: Environmental > Terrestrial > Soil > Temperate forest >... | reverse complement strand
ATCAGCAAATCAATGCCGATAACCTGGCGTCCGGTTTGCTCACGCAAGCCCAGTACGATCAGACCGTGGCGGACTTCGCGACAAACGCGCCCGATCCCAATTCTCTGGCAGCGACCGCAGAGATAGCTGGGGCCGCCGCCGCGGGCGCTGGAGGCGCACTGCTTCATCCGCTTAATACGTTCGCCAACGGACTCAATTGGGAGGCCGGCACGCTCGGGAGCTTTTTGGGGTGGGCAGGAAATACCACGTCCAACGCTCTGCTGAACGGCCTAAAAAAGCTCCTGGGGAATATGAAATTCTCAACTTTTATTGTCTTTGCCATCCTCATCGGCGGGGGACTCTTTCTCTATCTCGGCGGCGCTGGGTTTCTCGCCCGCAAAGCAAGGAGTCGATTAAGCCAATGAAGCGCGAAAAAATAATTTCCGTCTGTCTGACGATCACCGTGGCGCTGCAAGCCTGGATGTTGTCCGAAATCGTAAACCTCAAAGTCGAGTCCGCGCGGCTCAGTGAGCGCGTGGACTCTCTAACCAAAAAATCCAATGAAAAAAATACTACTACTCTGTCCGGTCCTGCTGATGCTGACATTGTTGCCGGCCTGTAACACCACGCCGCAACAAGCGGCCTACGAAGCCGCCACCGGCGTCCAGGTGTCGGTGGACGTGGCGATGACGGCTTGGGGCGATTACGTCAAACAGTTTCATCCCTCAGACCAGGCGCGCGCCCAGGTCAAGGCCGCTTACGAAAAATACCAGGCGTGCGCCGTCGCCGTCATTGACGCCGAGCAACTCGTGGAGAGCCTGGCCTCGTCCACCAACTCACCGCCCGGCGTAATCCTCGATGCCAACGCCAAAAATACGGACGCCGCGACTGTCGCGTCCCAAGCCCTCGCGGACCTCGTGGCGCTCGTGCGTCAATTCGGCGTGAAAATTTAAACCTAAAACCCTCAACGAAAGAAAACCCATGCCTCCACAACTCATCCTCTTCGCTCTTGAAGAGCTGATCGAAAACGAACCGGAAATCGCGGATGAAATCCGCAGCCTTATGAACAAACCGAATCCGACGCGGGCAGACTGGCAAGCGGCGCGTGCGCGTGTCCTGGCAAAGTCATACGCTGATTATGATTCTTTGCCTTTTGCCGCGCCGTTGCCAGCAGCGTTTGCAGCGGCGGCAGTTCCTATCACGGTGTTGCCGGCAACGGTGGCCACCGCTGCCCCAACACCGGACCCTTTAGTCGTGCCGGCGGCAACGCCGGCGTCCACCGCGGCCCCGATCCATTCGACCATCTCGCACGAATAACAAAAAAAATTATGAACTCACCTCTCACAACTTGGTTCGGCCTGGCTGCCGGCGCTGGTGCGTCCGTGGCTTTAATCCCAGGCATCCCCGAATGGCTGTCCATCACGGCCAAAGTCGTGGCCGCAATCGGCGTCGCCGGGATCGGCGTCTCCGCACGCGACAACGGCAAATCGTCCGAGGACGTGGGCGCAAAAAAATGAGCGCCAAACAAGCCGTCGTCATGTTCATCATGCTCGGCCTGGTCCTGGCCGGCATGGTCGGCCTCTACGTGGCCGCTTACAAGGCGTATCAGCTCTACCTGCAAAAAAGCGCCGCGTTGAACACCAGCCCGGTCGGGAGTGTGCTTGGGCTTTTCGGCCAGTCTTTATGAAAACCTGGAAAACAAAACGCACAGTCTGCCGGTCCCGTAAAAAAGGCCGGTTCGCGTCCAAGGGCAAATGCAACGCGTACAAGCGGTGCAGAATACCCATCGGACTCAAGACTTTGTTCCACATGTAAGGCGAGAAAACCGGCACAGGTCGTGCTTTGCAGGTGACTCGTGGCCACACCAGAAACAGATTTTGTGAACAAGCGAGGCGGTTACGGCCGTCTTTGCCTGGCCGCTGCCATCGCGGGCGCCACGATTGACGCGCCGGCCATGATTGAACACCTGGCCGGTGAGTGTGAGCGCCTCCGGGAAAGAAACCGCGAGCTGGAAAAAGCCCTGGCCTCCAAAGAAAATGTGCCTCACGATTGACACCCCTAATACCCCGTGCGTGATCGCCGTGGCTGCTGATGATGCTCTCGCCTGGACTGCTGGCCGGCTCGATGACAAAGACCTCCTCTTGCGCTCTCCGCTGGTCCCCGAAGCCGTGTTCATCGTGAACCTGCCGGATCGCGCCAGTTACCGTGAGGTGTTGCGCCAGGTCAAACTCTGGCAGAGCAAGGGCGCCGTGTTCCTGATCGCCCGCACGGGCACGCCCTGTGTGGATCGCCACATGGACATAAAAAACGGGTGCATCCGCACATTTGAGGAACCCGCCGATCCCACCGGCCTGGTCAAATTCCGCTTTATCGCCCCGCCCGGGGTTTTTAAGCGGTGGGTGGAAAAGTGGTCATCCAAGCCTCGCCCCGTCTTCAAAGACGCGCCAGCGGCCACGCTAGAGGGCTGCCCATGTTAATTCCCCAGGCAATGTTGCCCAAACTCTACACTTACCAGGATTTGGCCGACTATTTCCAGGTCCACGCCAAGACGGTGTCCCGCTGGTTCAATAAGCGAAAAGTCTTTCGCCCGAACCACAGCACCGTGCGGATCACCCAGGAACAGCTCGATGCGTTCATCGTGCAATCTGGCCGGCAGCCCAAAAAGAAGGCTTGAGTTTTTATTTCGGCAGGATGTTCCAGTACTCCGCCGCAACCGCCGGCGTCACCAGTGCGCGGTAATTCCTAAAAAGAATTTGCTCGGTGTGTCCCGCCTCCATCGCCGTCTTAGCGGCATTCCCAAATTGCGCCAGGTGGTAACTCACGAAACTGTGGCGAGCCACGTTATGCGGCCACTCCACTTTTGAAAGTTTGATGACGTTGCGCACGGTGTTGGCTCCCAGCGGCCGTAGCTCTCCCCCCAACTCAAGCCACGCCCGCAAATTTGGCTGGATCGTCACGAGCCGGCGCGCGCGCGTCTTTGACTTTGCAGCCGACACCTCCAACAGATCGTGATCCATTTTTAGATCAGTTTCGCGCATCCGATGCGCCTCTGCCGTTCTTACGCCGGCAAGATAACGGATCGCCAGATGCCGGCACACGTCCAGGTCCACGCGCCTGGCTGTTTCGAGAACCTGGCGCACTTGCTCCGGCGCGTGAATCTGGATCGAGTTGCGTCCATCGAGCACGGGCAACTCGACGCCGGCAGCGGGGTTGCGGTCCAGATAGCCGCGACGCACGGCAAAATTAAACATGGTCCGCACGTCGCACAAATAATTCCGCTGCGTCTTGGGTGCCCACTCTTGCGCGTTGATCCACTTCTCCAGGTCCGTTGGCTTCACCAGGTCAATCTGTGTTCGCGCACGTCCTTGTCGAAAATTTCCCAGGGAGACTCGGAGCTGTCGCAAATAACGGTCCCCGCGACCGGCGCGGGCCTTGACCAGCAAAAACTCATTGACCAGGTCAAGGCACGTCAAAAAAGATTGCGACTCACAGGCGCGGAACGGTCCGGCGATGCTGCGACCGCGCGAGGTTTTCCCAAGCAGCGCGTCCGACGCCTCCTGTAGCGCGGCGGCGGCAATGGCGAGCGCCTGGCCTACGCGCTCCTGGGGCGACGGGGAGGGAGACAGGGCATCAGTGTTGAGTTTCACTTTTGGTCTTTTAAAAGTGGTCGGAACGACAGGATTTGAAGCCCTTTTGAAAGGCATATTTTACCCAGTATTTACGCGGCTAAGATCAGCTTTCCTGTTTTGACCTGCTGGCTATTTCTAGCATGTGCGCGTTGAAATTTTGCGCCGTTGCCTGAACAAGCTGGCCGATCAATTCCGGGTGCGCTTTTGCAAAGCCATCACCGAGTTTGCCGTCGATTATTGTCACCGCCTGATCGAACCACCCTTGTATGGCGTGTGGGCAGGTCCGCTCCAACTCTGCTAATATTTGATTGTTCATCGCTCTCCTTTTCTTGATCTGGTGGTTAGTGTATCGGGTGTCCGGTAGCCCCCAATGGGTTCCTCGATGATCTGAAATTCGGGCGGGAGCTTGATTCGTTTCCCCTGCGATTTTGCCGCTCGCAGAAAAGCCCGCAACACAGATGCCGCCAAGGCCGTCCTGTTGGTTTCGCTTTGTTTGGCGATCTGATCCAGTGCGGTCAGTTCTTCCTGATTTAAACGCGGATGCACCTGCTGAGTTTGCATTTGTGGGTGAATGTTATTCTGATATTTATTGAAGAACGGTGCTCATAATTGATACTTTTTGATATTGACGGTATCACCTCGTATCAATAGGTTTCACCCCATGACTGGCAACGGATTTTCAAAAGAGCGGACACACGTCTGCCGATCCGTTGTCGTCAGAAAGGAACAAATGACCATGACCAAAATCCTGGAGGACGTGCGGGTTTTTAAAGCCTGTAGCGTGCCTCAAATACGTCGCTACTTGCGAACGCTGAACATTGCCGCGCTCGGTTGCCGGCAGAAACCACAACACTACCCCGAGGACACGTCCAAACGCATCCTGGCTCACCTGGGCTTTCCCCAGGCTAACGGCGCAGCGGTCCACCACGAAGACGGCAAGCTCGTCTCGCTGCGGAGACTGAAACAAACGCGGGAACTGGCAAGGAGGGGAAAATGAAGTCCCTGGATGACGTAAAAAAAGCAGTCCAAAATTACTACGCTGCGGAAACGGCCTTTGAGGAAGCCAGACTCGCGGCCTCCGATCTGGCTCAGGAAATGGGCCTTTGCTATGAACGCGATCACGACATAACTGCACTGACGGGGGCTTTGGTTGTGCATGAGTTGACCTCGGAGTGGCCACTGAAAGGAAAGTATTCAAACGGCCTGTCTGTGCTGGAAGGAGAGGCACTATGAGCGATCAAAAAACTCTATCCCAAAATCAGCCCGCTGAGTTTCGAGTAATCGGCGGGACCGAGTATCGCGGCACCAAGGAAGCCCTGGACTCCTTTGAGGCCGGATACAAACGGACGGTCGGCTGTAGTTTGGCTGAACGCGACGAAGAAGAAGAAAAGCGCATCATGCAAAGCTTTTTTGAAGGCCAAAAAATCATGCGGGCTGAACGCGACGCGGCGGTAAAACTTGCCCTGCCGGCGATGGACCGGCTGGCGAAAGTTTTGTGCTGTCGTAGCGGGCAGCCTTACAAGCTCCGAGCGATCCTCTTTTCCATGTACAACGGGAAGCCCACCAAACTGGAGATCGTAAACTTTGACTGGGAGATCCGCAAAGACCTGGCGGCGGTGTGCCTGGCGTTTGGTGCAGACGGGTTTTTTTATGACCAAATGAAAGCGGCGATTTTCAACGTCGGCCAGTGGAACTGGTTTGTGGAGGAAGGGGGCAACGATGATCAAGCTACTTGAACAAACGCCGGCGAGGCACTTGCACGCGACTCGCCGGCGTATCTGGGCAAGACTCTCTCACGCCCTCACCGTGGGCTTCTGGTGGTGTAACGATTGCGAACGTGTCACCGAGCGCATCGAGGACGACCACGGCCAGCCCGCTCACTGTCAGCACTGCGGCTCACACCGCATCCACCACGAGAAACCAGTGCCGGCATAATACCGCGTGACTGCTGAGGATACAATTCGTTTCTTGGACCACGAAGCCCGTGGTTGTCGCGACCGCGACAGCCACGAGGCTTTTTGTTTGCTGCTGCCGGCAATCGTCAAGGTGCTGCACCTGGACCCGATGGACGATTTTGAGGCGGCGGTTTTTGCCGGAGACTTTTTAAAAAAACTTCGCGGCCACTGTGATGAGCAAACAGCTAGAGTTTGACCTGGTGTCGCCACATTTCGCAGAGCCGGCTAACTACCGGCGTCTGCGAGATGAGTCTGACCTGTTCGTTGATCTCGCGGCGGAAAAAGCCTGGCAAGCAAATCTGTCCGTGCGCATCGAGCACGAAAATCTCGTTTACGGCCGTCCGGGCGACGAGCTGGATCAGCTCGCAGTCTTGATCGGCAAAAAAACATTCAAACGCAAAACTTGGGAGCGCCGGCTGCGGGTAAATCCAACTGCCGTCCGCAAAATAATCGTCAGCATGAAAAAACTTTTTAACCTGTCCTAAACCCTAAAAAAAATGAAAACCGATAACTCCGAATACCTGCCCCAAAATTCAGACCGTCAAAAAGCCTTCAGCCTTGCGCCAGCGGTGGACCCGATCTCCTTCACCGTGATCAGTACGCGCGAAAAGGCGTGCCAGGATGCGAACCTCAGCCACGGCGCGGTCCGTCTGTTCGTGTTCCTGCTGGACCTCGCCATGTCGCCCTACTGCAACGTGACACGCGGCGTGGTGGTCGTCTCCGTGACACAGATCAGGGAGCGCGTCCATTGCGCCAGGAGATCCGTGTTCTCGTGGGTGCGTCAGCTTGTGGTGGGAAATTATCTTTGGGTTGACAAACAGTTCATGCCGAATTTTTGGGCGCTCAACCGCTACCACGTCACCGCCCTGGACTCCCAGGACCAGCCCTCGCAGCTTCCGACGCGCGACGGCATGTGGGGCAACGGTGTGCGCCGTCCGGCAGCGCCATCGGGCAGCGGAGCGCGGGGGGGTGGTGCAATTTTTGCGACGGGAAATCCGGCTGATAATTCGCAACCTGTTCAAACTGAACTTGACCGTCGCACGGAAGGACACCGGACGGGTGCATCTATTGCGACGGAGCGTCGCAACGATTGCGACGGGGGGTCGCAAAAAAGGACACCTGGCAGTCGCAAAAAAGGTAACGCGGGCGTCGCAACGATTGCGACGGGCAAAGCCACTGACTGCACCGCACCGTCGCAAAAAGGGTCACACATTAAGCTCCTAGAATCAGGTATAGAGTCAGAGAAAGACACTTTGAGCAGCTTAACTGGTAAAGAGGCACCTGGAACGGCGCGGCGCGGTCCAGTGAGGCAATTAAGCAGCTTCAGCGGTTCACCAGCATCTAAAGCGATCATTGAGGGGGAAAAAGACTGGCTGAAACGCCTGGGGATGATCGTTGGACCAAAGGAGATGGCAAATTGGGGAGGCCGCTGGCGAAACCGGTTCAGAGATAACCACGGCAAGGCAGAGCGCGTCCTGGCTGAACTGGCACGGATGCACCGGCAAAAGGAAATCACCCGCAACGCCGGCGCGTGCGCAAACGATCTGTGGGAGAGGTTCAAATGACCATCACGACAAAAATCCGTTTTTTGGCCGCGATGCGAACCAAGGTGCAGATCACACGCGCCCGGCGATCCAGGGCAGGCTTCATCGTGGAACACCCCAAGGATGGCCGTGGCTGCGTCCAGACACCGGCGCGGACCCGGCGTGAGGCTCTTTCGATCCTCCTGGCTAAAGTCCGCACCACCGAGCCGCTACGGTTTGCGGTCAAGGAGGCACCGTGAAATATAAAATCGTTACTGAAATTGAAGTTGTCCCAGGGGTTGACTATGTAAGCCTGCTTGTCACGCTGGCTCAGGGCAGGTTCGATAAGGACTACGTCCCCAAGTCGATCATCACCCATGTGGAACCGATTAAGGAGGGCGAGGAATGCAAAGCCTGGAAAAACAATAGCCGGGAAGCAAGATGAGCTTGTCCCCCGATCTGGACACTGTCTGTCTCGTATTTGGCGGACACGGTGTCCGAACGTCCGGGGCGAAAAAGACTTGAAAAAAGCCTTTGATGCGGTAATTTACCACTGTGAAAACCCTCGCGGTTGACAAATATCAGCGGGTCCGATTGCCGGACGCCAAGGGCGGTCAGCGTTTGGCCTACACCAATAACGGGGACGGCACCTTCCTGCTCACCGTGGTCAAGGCGGACACCAAAGAACCCTTCCCCAAGGGCAGCTTGCGTCATTTGTTCACCAAAGAACGGGACGCGGAGGAAACCGCCATCGCCCAGGGCTGTTTGCAGGGACCAATCGGACCGGACAACGAGTGAAGGATCAATTTGAAGTCTGGCGGTTCAACTTCCCCGAACGCGGCGAGCATCCCTGCGTGATTATTTCACACCCGGACAGGGCGGCGCGGGCGGCTTGGGTCAATGTCCTCTACTGCACAAGCCAGCGCCAAAGCCGGACGCCCAAAGAGAACGAAGTTTTGCTCAATGGCGCGGACGGTCTGGACTGGGAAACCTTCGTGGACTGCTCCATCATGTTCGCTGTTCCATCCGAAAAGCTGTTCGGCAAACGAGGACGGGTCAGCCACGCGCGGCGAAACGTCATCCGGGACAAGCTCAGGGACATCTTCCGTCTGTCCACCAGGGATTAAAACACTTTCCCGAACAGCGTTGCCCTGGACAGCCGGTTGATGGCGATGAAACTCCCCAGGGGAAGCGTCCGCACGGCGTCCGGGTCTGCCCCCATTTCCCGGACACGATCCAGCGCCAGCGGTTCGTCCAGGCGAAAGCAGACCAGTTCGGTGGACTGTCCGGTGATGGACGCATGGACTTTGTGCGGCAGTTGCGTGGCCACCATCAATTCCAGATTTTCCGCGCGTCCGGTTTGCGCCACCGTCGCCAGTTCCCTGGGGATTTGATTGTTGGACTGGAAACGCCAGACCTCGTCCACCAGGAGGATCTTCTTGCCCGGCGAGCGCCGGCTGCAATCGTAAGCCCACTGGCAGAAAAAACGAAAAGCGGACTCGACTTGTCCGGGGAACATCCGGTGCGGGTTAAACAGGACATACCGGGACTCAAGCGCGGACTCCAGTTCGTCGGACGTGGACGCGTGGGGCAGGTTCAGGCGGGCGGCGGCCTGCCCGTAATCGTCAAAGATGAAGCGGCACGCGGCGGGAGTGTTCAGCAAGGCGCGGAAAGCAAACGTCGTTTTGCCGGACCCGGTCATCCCGACGATCACGGTGCAGGCGGGAGGGAGGGTGTAGTCGGACATTTTTTTAAAAGACGGACGGACGTGGCGCCGCGACCGCGCAATCCACCTGGTAAAAGAGCGGACGCCCGGCGCTCAGGCAGCGGAACGAGAAAAGTTTGTCCTGGTAAATGACGTAGTGGTGATAGCTCGGCTGCTCCGGGATCAGGACCGGGATCGAGTCGCCGGATTTGGGATAAAGCACAGCGTTGACAGTTTTCATACGTCTATCACTGGAGTCAGATAACAGCGCACCACGATTGTCGCCACTCGCTCCACTGGAAGATTTCTGTCGTGGTATCCGAACTGGGAGTAAGCCACATAGAGCGCGTCAAGGTCCATGCCAGGCAAATTTAGTGCAGCGCGGACAGCATTGAGAAAAAGGCCCACGTCTTTTGAGGTCATGGCGATGGAATTGGGACTGAGGCATTTTTCGTAGCCCCGACATCCAGCGGGGGATTTTCATTTGCGGGTTTCACTGGTCCAGGCGGATTCGTTTTTTTGACCAGCTTATCGAGCCGGCGCAAAACCATCACATGGCCGGCGAGGATGCTGCTTACGGCCGTAACCAGGATAACTTCGTGCTGGTGCTCGCTGGACACGCCGGATTTATTCAGCCACTTGGCCGCGACTGCCGGCGCGGAGACTTCGATTGCTTTTTTTGCGACGGGATTCCAGGCGGCGTCTTTTTTTATGTCCTCGATGATCTCCCCAGGCAGATGTGCCTTTGTGCAACGATCTGTAATTTGTTTCACCGTCAATTTTTCGGCGGTGGGAATGAGTTGGAGGAACAAGGGCGCGAGCATGGAGGGGTCCCAAGGGACAGGCGCAGGACCTTGAGCGCCTGGCACAGTCCCCAAATCACCAGCCGGCGTTTCAGCCGGACCACTGGCGGCAGGGATAGGAGGCGGATCGGCCTGGCGCAGAGCAGACCGCTGGTCGCGCTTCCGCTGGGCGTCGGCAACGCGATCCGCCTCCACAGCTTCTGGAGAACCGGGCACCAAACCGTCTTTTCTTTTGCGTCCGCCTCGGAGTCCTCCAAATTTTGGAGCTGAACTTTTAGCAGTAGGTGCAGCGGCAGCAGGTGCAGCGGCTTGGCCGTTGCCCGCCACTGGCGGCGCACCTCCTGGATTCGCTGGCGCTCCCGTCGCTGGGTTTGAAACTGAATCAGCCATTGTCTAATCCTCTGCATCCGGGTCCGGGTGAAGCAGAGTTAAACGCAGTCCACCGCGTTTCTTTTTCTTCACCGGCGCGGGCGGGTTGTTGGTTTGCAGGTCCTTTAACTGTCTGTGCTGGTCCTGCCACTCGGCGGCGATCCGCTCGGCGTTTTTTGCGCGGGTGGATTCCAGGGCGAGTTGATTTTCCAGCGCGATCTCGCGCTCCGTTTTTCCTTCCGTGACGGCTTTGCCGGCTGGCGGTGCAGCAGGGACAGGCGCGGGTGCAGGTGCGGGGGGATTTTCAGGTGCGGGATTATTTTCTGTGCTCATACGTCTTTCCAATCGAGCATCCAGCGCATCTTTTCAAGCGGTTGCTCTCCCTTGCTCTCCCTTGTCCCGTAGTGCTCCGGTGTATCCGTTGTGAAGTCCCTGGCACTGTCCGATAGTCAGTCAGCTTGAAGGTCAAGCGGACGAAACGCAGCGCGGTTCGGCAGAGGATGCCGGCAGTTGCCCAGTAGCCGCCCGACACAAATCAAACCTCGGAGAGTCCCCTATGTCCATCATCAAAAATTACGTCACCCCGTACATTGGCACGTTCATCGTCGTGCTCGTCGCCCTGGCTGTGCTGAGTTACATCAGCAAGAAAGCGCCCACCGCCACTCAGTATTTCAAACTGAGCTGATCCACGCCAACCCACAAAAACCAAAAAAATCTGTATGGATAAAATCATCCAACCCTCCAATCCGGTAACGGGCGTGCTGATCGGCCAGACCGCAACGTGCGACCTGCCCATCGGTCCCCGTTACCACGCGCTTGATCTCATGTTCGTCGCCACTGGCGGCGCGGGCAAGACGCTCACGCTCGCGGATGTCTGCGCACTCATCAACGTCAAGATCAACGGCAAGGTTCAACGCGCGTTTCTCGCGACCGAACTGGACCGCATCCAGACCGACTACAGCGCATTGTTCGCCGTCCAGGCTTACAACTGCACCGGGGCGGGCAACTCCCTGGCGCTGGTCTATGCCGGCGGCGTTCCCCAAGCGCCCCAGGCGGCGAGTCAGACGGTGTTTTTCCTGCGGATCAACTTTTCGGAGAACTTCCGCAAAAGTTACTCCGCCGTTGAGTCCCGCGCCTGGCCGACGGCCTGGCCGGACGGCAGCGTGCTCAAATCCATGTCCCTGGAAATCGCCGTGCCCAACACCGGCAATGTGGACGGCACCAAAACCTTCGCGATCAACTGCTCGTCCATCACGGACAGTCAGCTTGGCGCGCTCGACGCGAACAAGAAACCGATCACGAACATTTGCAAATGGTATCGGCAGGCGGTGCCCGTCACCGCGTCCGGCGATCTGCCCATCGTCAACCTGGTCAAGACTTCGCCAGGCATTTTGGCGATCCTGGAACAGCACACGTTCTTCAACAGCGGCACGGACAACATCCAGCGCATCATCGCCACGGCGGACACCCGCCAAATCCGCGACGTGATCAAGCCGCTGAACGATCAACTGTTGCTGGACCACATGTTCAACCCGGCGTTTCAAAACGCGCAGGTGTTCGAGTTTGTCTATGACTACACCGACCTGCCCACGGACGGACTGGTCCTGGCCTCGGCCACCTCGGCGGTGGGCACTTACAAGCTGACCGCCACCTTGACCGTGGCCGCGGCCACGAACATCAACGTCATCAGTCAGGTTTACGGACCGATAGACTAAACAACTGCGGGCGCGGGCCTGCCTGGTGGAGATTCACTCCCCTTCATATTGCCATACGTGAAACCAGGCAGGCCGGCCCAAGGATAAAAATGAATGAGCTTCGGCACACTTCCCAGCTTCGGCACCCCGCTGGCAGGAATACCGAGCGATTTGCCGGGGCTGACTCCGCTGGGCAGTGCAGACGCGGCACCACCGCCACCACCACAGTTCACCTACAAACCAATTTCTATGGAACCTGATTACAGCAATTTCGACAACGGCAGCGGGAACACCAGCGACTACATTGACGCCACGGGCGGCGCGGGCAGCCCCTATATCGCCAACCAGACGGGCTACGATGTCGCGGACAATGGACTGCTGACCAGCACGCCTACCGGCACCGGCAGCACCAGCTCGCTGCCAAGCTGGCTGTCCAGCATCACGAGTCTCGGCACTGCTGCCGGCAGCCTGGCAACATCCGTCGCGCCGATCATCAACGGCAAGCCGGCCAATCCCGCCAACCCGGGCGCGCAGCCTGGCGCGAACGGCACGGTTGCGCCGGCGACGGCGAGCAGCATTACAACGTGGATCATCGGCGGGCTGGTGGTCGCGGTCCTGGCGGTGGTCCTTTTCTGGAAAAGCCGGAAATAACCCATGTCCTCATCTTCCTCCAGCCAACAATTCGGCGGGGATGTTTACCAGGCGCCGGCGCAACCCGCCGCGCCTCCCATCCCGCCCACTAACTGGGTCCTGATCGCCGGGATCGCCATTGCCGGCGTCGTGCTGATCGGGATCGCTTTCATCTGGAGGAAACACTAATGGGCGACGGCTCTAGCTCAGGAGGTGGGGGCGGCGGCGGCGCTGGCGGTTACGATATTTCCACGTCCGCCACGTCGGGCACCAAATCGTCCATCGGTCCAGTGACTTTTGGCGGTGTGTCGTTCGGCAACGCCAGCGCCGGCACGTCCACGACCACCATTTTATTGATCGTCGGCGCGGCGCTGGCCGCGCTGTTTTTATTCCGAAACAAATGAGCGCGTCCACAAGCCAACAGGCCACGCAGACCCAGAACACTCAATACAGTGTCCAGGGCGGGAGCGGCGCGGGTTCAGCGACCGTGACGGCGGGCGGCGGGCTTTCTTACAACGATCCCACTTTGCAGCTCGAAACGGTGCAGAGCTTGGCCGACGTGGTCAAGGCCGCGCTCCAGGGCGCGGGACAGGTCACGTCCACCGCGCAACAGCAAAACGCTTCGCAGTCCACGAGCGACGCGCAAATTCTCAGCGCCGCGTTGAATGCCCAGCAGCAGCTCGCGGGCTATCAAGGGACCAATGGCGGGCTTCAACAATCGCAGACGACCAACTACGCCCTTTGGGGAGCAATCGCCGTGGCCGGCGCTGCGCTCCTGGCGGTGATTTTTTTCGCTTTTAGAAAATGATTCCGAATCTTAACACCTCAGTCGTGGTCCTGGCACCGGGCGAAACCCGGCAGTTTGCCGTGAGCGGGCAATTCTTCTTCTGCACCGCGGCGACCGCGCCGTTCAGCATGAGCATTGATGGAGGCTCTTACAACACGATCCTGGCCGGAATTGCCTTCCCAACCGCCCAGCCCTTTAGCCGGCTGTTGTTGCAGGACACGTCCGGGTCCGGTTGCGCCATCACTTTTATGACGGGCGAGGCTGGCATAGCTTACTACCCGCCCAGTGTCACCTCGATCACCAAAGGCGCGCCGACTTACACGAAGGGCAGCGCCACCATCGCCCTGGGGGCGGGCGCTACCTGGGATTTTCTCGGACTCGATGGCGCGAACGTGCGCAAGCAAATTGTGGTGACTAACCTCGATGGCGCGGCGCAGATTTTAAAAATCCTGGATAAAACCGGCGTGATCGGCGCGACCGTTTATCCGCAGCGTGGCTGGACCATCGAAACCAGCGGCAAAGTCACCGTTAAAAATCCAAACGGCGGCGCGATCAATTTTGAGGTGTTGGAGACCTTCTACTCGTGAGTGCGTCCATTAACATCGAAAACGAACCCAGCCCGGAAATCGAGTTTGCCGGCGGCAGCGGCGTCATCGCCCAGGGCCTCACCGATGAGGCCGGAAATATTTTACTCGATGAGACTGGCAACGCGATCCAACCCGACACATGAAAAAACTAATAAATATCCTTCTGTTACTCACCAGCCTGATCGTGCCGGCTGCGGCTCAAACCTCCAAAATCAGCGCCGAGCCAACCACCAACGCGGCCAACGCCGGCGACGATCTGATACTCAACACCACCAACATCGGCCTGGGCACCTATGTCACGCACCGAATCAGCATCACCAACCTTGTAAAGAGCGCGGCAGTCACCAACACGCTCGCTACTGTTGCGCTGGTGCAGACGGCAACCAATAGGTTGGGCACAATGGCTTTTCAGCCGACCAATGGTCCAGTCACCCGGACTCTCACAAATTATGGACCCCTGCTAATTGGCGAAACGGGTGTGGGTTCCACCAACAACGACGCGAAGCTCGACCTGGGGACCAGTGGCGCGGACAGCTTTGAAATTTGGGTCAACAACAATCATGGCGTGGAACCGGAAACCCAATTCTCCTCTTACGGCTCAGTTTCCTGGACCATCGGCCTGGACGGGCGGGGGCTGGCGCTTAATCATTTTGGCGGGTCCGGCGCTTATCACTCGGTTTGGTATTACCAGTACGACGATCTAGGACTGACCAATGCTCCGGGACACTCTACGCCATCGGGTTTCGCGACGCACCTGAACAGCAACACGGTTCAAACGGAAGTTTTCGCCTTTTGGAGTTATGAGCAGGTCGCGGACAACATCACGCAGAAGGCACGGCTGAACTGGCACAACAGCGGGACGCCGGGACCGGGATTTAACCAGCCGCTTTACAATGGACCGCAGAGCGTCTCGTTTGGGATCGGGGACGATACCACTTTCATGCGTGGCGCGGAGATCACCAACACGATCACGCGGGGAAATTCCAGCAGCGTGCCTGGCGCAACCAACCTCATTGATTTTTCTTACACCGGGTCGGACTCCATCATCCTAAAACCGACTGCCGCGCTCACTTTGGCGGTAACAAATTTGCTCTACAGCAACACCACGATAGTAAAAGACATTATTGTCCAAGCGCCTTTCGCCGCCGTGCCTCTGACCCTGCCAACAAACTGGCTGACTTTGACGAATGGATTTTCGCCCGGCCTCACCACGAATGCCATCCCCACCAACGCGCCTGGCTCAAACGACCTGCACATCCATCTCTTGGTGAACTGCGCGACCACCACGAATATTTACGCCAGCTATTCCCTCGCGTATGACCCGCCAGTGTACGACGTGGACGCGCTCAAGTTTATCACGGCTTCGGGGATCACCGGCAGCAATTCCATTGCGGTCAATCAGCTCGTGCTGGACCTAAAAGCAAGCAACGTCTGGAGTCAATGGGACTGCCTCTATCCCTTTATCGGCGGCACAACCAACACCTGCTCGTGGAACCTGAAAGACACAAACAGTTTTCGCATTGGATTTCTCAACCTTGGCACCGGGACCATTGACGCGACCGGCTGGCTGACGGATGGCAGCGCGTGTGTCGCCGACACAGGATTTAACCCTTCCAGCGGGAGTCCTAATTACACGGTCAATTCCGGCGCACTTTTTGTGTATTGCGGCACGGCCACTCCCGGCACGCCACCGGCAACTTTTGGCTGTTTCATCGGGGCGTTTGGCGGCGGGGCTTATGCCGCCCTGGATCAATCCTCGTCAACCGCCATCGGAATACATGGCTTGAATTCAGGATCGGCCAACGCCACTTTTTCCGTGGGGGCGTCCGGGTGGCAAGGCTCGATCATTGCCAGCCGCACGGCTGCCGGTTCGGAATTTTCTTACGGCACAGTTGGTCCTGGG
>Ga0207039_1147_pt1 | contig 15696 bp, 13 predicted proteins | sample Alteio_BWMinCont_74_FD_153264 | JGI IMG/M metagenome (GOLD analysis project Ga0207039, IMG submission 153264) | Enriched cells from forest soil in Barre Woods Harvard Forest LTER site, Petersham, Massachusetts, United States -... | ecosystem: Environmental > Terrestrial > Soil > Temperate forest >... | reverse complement strand
ACAAGCAGTAATGGCTACTTTTTTCAGTTTTCCTGCATTGCATAAGCGCTCATAAAAACTCTTAATTTGAGGGTTATGCTTCATTGCAACTAAGGTGGCCATGTATAGGGTGGTTCGGACAGAAACCCTGCCTCCCCAAATAGTACGCTTGCCGCGCATTGTACCGCTATCGCGATTATATGGTGCTAAACCAGCAAGAGCACTGATTTGCTTAGCAGTAACATTCCCTAACTCAGGCAATTCTGCAATGATCCCCACAGCAACTACAGAGCCAACGCCTTTAATGCTCTTTAACAACGTATTTTTTTGCGCATAATCAGCATCATTTTGAATGGATTTTTCTAATGCTTCATTGATAGCTTGCAATTCTTTTTCCAACGCTTTAATAATCCGTTGAATTGATTTTTTCAGTTCATTGCTTGCTTTATCCAAACGATTTTTTTCCATTGTAATCATCTCGATAATTTGACGCCTGCGTGCATTAAGTTCCGCTAAATTCTGCTGATTTTCGTTGTACATTACATTTGTTGGAGGCTGCATTTTCTCTGCAAACAGAGCGATTACTTCTGCATCAATTCGATCTGTTTTAGCCAGTTTTCCCAGAGCTTTTGCAAAATCCCTAATGTGTCTAGGATTAACAACAGCAACATTAAAACCTGCTTTTTGTAATGACTGAGCAACTGGTTTTTCATAACCTCCTGTTGCTTCCATTACAATAGAAGCCTGAGAAAATGATTTTAATTTTTCGCGCAATTTCTGTATTCCTTTTGCATCATTTTTAAATTGCATATATTTCTTACAAGGTAAAATATATACATCCAAAATTGCTTTGGAAACATCAATACCGATATAGCATTTTTCATCTTGAATCGTCATAATATTTACTCCTTTGGCTCTCAGCCTTGTTTGTACGGGATCAGTAGTCCCAGGCAACTGTACGAGTTAGTTAAAGGTGGGGAAGTGACGATCAAGCTACATTACGGGCTACAAGCCCAAGAGTGGGACGATCTATCACTTCCCTTTTTATTACCGTACAACAACGATAATAAAACTCTTATTTTATATCATGATTGCAAGACACAAGGGTGGGCAAAGCGCAGCGTGCCCACCTTACGTGCCCACCTTCAGTGCAGGTAAGGCATTCTACAAACTCACCAACGACTGCCGCCCCAACTCAACTTTTAAAATATCACCATCACATTGTTCCTGAGACAAACCCATCACTGCAATTGTACTTTGCAACATTGCTTTGCTTGTTTGATCAAGTGAGACACCTAATATAGTTACACGATAAAGCTCAGCGATTTGATGTTTATATTTTATTTGTATACAAGGATCAATCGATAGCCTCTCAATCACATAATAGTAATTAACAGAATTTAAATTTCCTAAACAAGTGGATTGTTGCCACCAGAGAAATGGTTTGCCCGCTAATTCTATTGATGAAACTAGCGGAATAACACAATCGATCTGCCTATTTTGAATTTTTTGCTCAACCATTGTTAAGCTTTGCTCTAAATCATTCATCATCAAATACCTTTGCAATAAACTTTTGTTCAGTTTATTCTCTAACCAGATTGACTCTATTCCCGACAGACTTAACAGCATCAAAATCTGCATAATTAATAAAACCCAAATTAAAACAAACCCTTCTTGATTTTTAATTCCTGCTAACAGCATATATTATCCAGTTTTTTTCTAAATCGTACGTTTTAAAGGTTAATACAATTTTGACTCCTCCTTTTTTATCATCGATATCCACTTGCATATGTTGAATTCCTTCTAATAATTCATTTTTACTTTGATTCTCATCTATAACATATAAAGCATTTATAGAAGTATTATGTGAATCTGATCTACCTGTATCTGCTATATAATAGGAATAACTTTCAAATTTTCTAATCTCAGAACCTTTTTTATAACGTTGTGACAATGGTTCGTTCGTTGTAATTTTTTGAGTTCCATCGTCTAATTGTGAAATATCTTTTACTATAAACATATCGATTACTTTACAGTTAGAAATAGCTAATACTTCACCCGTTTTGACAGACATTTCACTGGAACTATAGATAATAGAATCACTCCGCATATCTTTTAACACTACATTATTCTCTATACTTAAATTTTTTATGGTTAATCCTGATGATTGATTATCATTAATGTAATACGTCATTTTATCTGTTGATGTAAATGATAAATCTGTATGATTATTTATGTGAAAATTTTTAGTGAAACGCGTACATCCTATATGACCCGCTTGTGAAATAACTTTTCTAAAAATTTGACTGCTGATTTGCGAATTTTCCTTAATGGTATTAAGCGCTATTTGCATCGTTGAATTTTTTTCTGCTGATAAATACATGCCTGACAAATAGGATATCAATAGCATACTAATGATGATCGTCATCATCATTTCAATGAATGATAATCCAGTTTGTTTTAAATAATAACTTGTTCTCGTAAACAACCATTGTTGCCTAAACGATTTTGTTGACATGCTTTCCTATCCTTAACATTTCCCCAATAAATACTCACCGTATAAATTGGATAATATCCTGTCACCGTTCCTTTTCCTTTGGGTAATAAGTCTGAATTTTCCAGGTTCCAATCACTGATTAATTCTTCAAGATTATTTTCGTCAGATAATTTTTTTAGAATTTCACTCATGTTTTGAATTTGATTAAGGGCAACACTGAATAGCCAGGCATTTTTTTCTTCTTGTAAAGCATACAACCCCATACTATCCATCCCTAGCAGCATGATAGACATGATAACCAGACTGATGAGTATCTCTATATAACTAAATCCTTGTTGTGGTATTTTTTTCATCATAAAAAATGTATAATATTTAGTAGGGTGGATTAGGCGCTTTTTTGCCGTAATCCACCAACATTGTTCTGTCGAGGGAACTTTATGAAGCATCATAATCATGATCACAATCACGACGATCGACGCTCTATTATCATGTCTGAAATTATGTCTCCTGAAATGGTAAATTTTTATGGGAATGTTCACGGCGGGCATCTCTTGCGATTATTAGATCATGTCGCCTATGTTTGTGCTTCGCGTTATTCAGGTAAGCCGACGGTCACTGTTTCTGTTGATCAAGTGGTATTTAAACAACCTATTCATGTTGGTGAATTAGTAACATTTTATGCTTCAGTGAATTATGTAGGCACAACTTCTCTCGAGATTGGCATTCGTGTCATGGCTGAAAACTTTTTTACAAATGAAATCCGTCATACAACCACCAGCTTTTTTACTATGGTTGCGGTGGATGAAAACGGTAAACCAACTAAAATTCATCCCCTCACTATCAATAACGAATCTCAACAACGCAGGTTTGATGAAGCCTTATTACGAAAAGAAGCGCGGTTGAAGATGCGAAGAACATAAACCTGCAGGAGAGCCACAAACAACTGTATATTGCAACTCGCTCCGAACGCGACATCCCTGTCGCTTTAAATACATCCTATATTTAGTCGCTCGTTTGCAATATACAGTTGTTTGTGGCTCTCCTTCAGGTTCTGAGTCTTTTCTATCCATATACTCGCTTAAACTCTTGCATAAACTCAATTAACGTATCGACACCCGATTCTGGCATTGCATTATAAATACTAGCTCGCACACCACCTGATAATCGATGTCCACGCAGGTTCGTTAAATTGGCTTTAGTGGCTGCTTCTAAAAATTTTTCTGTTAAATCTACATTTACCAAATTAAATGGAACATTCATAATCGAACGACAATCAGCGCGAACATTATTAACATAAAAATCATTATGTGTATCAATGTAAGAATATAATTTATTCGCTTTACGCTGATTCATTTCAGCAAAATATTTCACACCACCTTTACGTTTCATCCATGCTAATACTAAACCCGCTATATACCAACTATAAGTTGGTGGTGTATTGTAAAAAGATTTATGTTCAGCTTGAATTTTATAAGAATAAAGTGTGGGCGTGCCTGGTAATGGATCTTTTACTAAATCTTCGTGAATAATAACAATATTAATACCTGCTTGGCCAATATTTTTTTGAGCGCCAGCATAAATAATTCCATAATCACGCACATCAATCGATTTGGATAAAATAGAAGATGTCATATCAGCTACTAAAGGAATTTGCCCTGTCTTGGGAATCCAATGAAATTCAATCCCTTCTATCGTTTCATTGGGAGTAAAATGCAAATAGGCAGCTTCTGGATTGAGTGACCATTCTGCTTGAGGTGGAATATAAAATAAACCATCGGCTTTTTGAGTTTGTGCTGCAATATTAACATTGCCATAACGCTTTGCTTCATCGGCTGCTTTTTTAGACCAAATGCCTGTATCAATATAATCAGCAGATTTTTTACCATTAAATAAATTGATGGGTACCATAGCAAATTGCGTGGTTGCACCGCCCGATAAAAACAAAACATGATAATTATTGGGAATGTCCATTAGCTCACGCAAATCACTTTCGGATTGTTCTGCAATAACTTTAAATTCAGCACCCCTATGTCCCAATTCCATAATCGACATGCCCGTCCCATGCCAATCAAGCATTTCAGCTTGGGCTTGTAATAAAACTTCTTCAGGCAACATAGCAGGGCCAGCACTAAAATTTAAAACTTTTCGCATATTGATTTTCTCTACCTAATTCTTATCGAATACTGTATCATAAACCAACAAAACAGGTTTACTATTATGACTTACCCCGAAATAATCAAATTTATTGTTGCCATGACTATTATGGTAAATCCACCGAGCTCATTATCTATTTTTTTGCAGCTTACTAATAAATACTCTCTCGAGCAACAGCGTCATATAGCAAAAATCTCTATGATTGCTATCACTACTATCATGCTAATAACTCTCTGGGTTGGCAATAGTTTATTAGATTTATTGGGTATTACTATCCCTTCTTTCCGTGTGGCCGGTGGTTTGATTTTACTGTTAATCGGTTTTTCTATGCTGCAATCCAGAGAAAGCCCCATTAGTCACACACCTGCCGATGATGTAGCGGCAAAAGAAAGACATTCTATAGCAATTGTTCCACTCGCGCTTCCCATCATCATTGGTCCAGGTGCCATGACAACCCTTATCATCGCCGCCGGTGATTATCCCGGATTTTTTAATATGACATTAATGACAATCGTTTGTATTGTCCTGGGATTAGTCATGGGTATCACTATGTACTTTGGTGCCCCGATTGCAAATTTCGTCGGTACTTCTGTCATGAAAGTCGTAACACGTATCATGGGTATGATTATTATGGCGATTGCAGTGGGTATGCTGGCTGATGGCCTGGCTGGATTATTTCCTATACTGCACTCGACACTGCCTAAATCATTATAAATTACATCACCTTCCTCAATGGCTGCGGTGCTGTACTTGGTTTTACTTGTTCATCCAGCATATAAACAATGGGTTGAAATTCATTTTCTGATTGATTCATGGGTGGTGCAGAAGGTTTGATTTCTCCATTATAAACAGCAGAACGCATCACAACTGCTGTCGAATTTTTTTCAATATTGACGGGTTTCATTGCATTAAATCGACTTAAAAACGGATCATATGTAACAGCACCTATTTTAACTGCTCCAGGTATTTCACCATTTTTAATTTGTTTTAAACATTCATTAAGTCGCTCTTTTTGAATTCCTTTGTTCAAGTTCTTTTTAGAAAGATTATTTTTTTCTTGATGAATAGCTTTAATCATTTCGTTAATGACAGACAAATCATATCCTTTATTTTGTAAATTCATTTTTTGTTTTTCAGTTAACTTATACTTATCAGGATTAGTGGGATTTAATTCTTGTGAGTTGAATATAAAAGAAATTAATTTTGCACTATACTTTGTAATGAGTGCGCCAAGCCCGGCACCAAGCGCTGCTCCCAAAATCCCTCCGATAATGGCGCCTGCCAAGGTGCCAAAACCAGGTATAACAGATCCTAATATAGCTCCTAGCGCGACTCCTTTAATGGCTCCAATACATACACCACCAGCAGTCCCAACCAAACGATAAACACTTCTGGCAACTTTGTATCCTTCTGATAAATTAGCAACGGATTTAGCTGTTTTTATACCCGCGTAGACACCAGCAACAATACTGGAAGCAAGCAATGCAACAAATGCAAGAATAGCAGCAATAATCACTGCAATTGCAAAACCTTCTTTGCCACAATCACCGCCACCCCATCCACCATTTGCTCCTATCCTGCCAATTGCATGTATTGCACCACCTGCCGCTCGTATGCCCAAACCAGTCAGTTTCACAACGCCTTCGATAGCATAACAACTCAAATGCGCCATTGAGTTACTCATACAATACAGTGTGAATGGATCAATATATCCTAAATTAACACTAGCACTTGATGGAGGAGCCTGAATATAGGTAACTTGTTGTAAATATATGATTTGACGTTGATTTAAATTTTGATATTGCTGTTGAAGTGCTTTTTTTTCAGATTCAGTTTTATTGTCCCACCAAATTTTAGCAGCAGCCTGATTGTTCTGGACTCTTTTTTCAATTTCAACTTTTAAATTATATTGCTCTATTACTTCATCTGCAATTTTATTTAATTTAATGCGGACCAAATCTCGTATTTCCGACTCATCTGCAGCAGTAAAATTTTTTTCCTGGCTTAATAATTTTTTTGGATCAAGAAGAATTTTTTGTAAATAATCAAAGTAACTATCCAGCTTGTCTTTATTTAATGCAATACTATAAGCACCTAATGGATTTGCCCAATATTTCAAAGTAATAACGAGATTGACTAAATTATTTTGATCACTTTTATGATCTTCTAAAAAATCATTAACAGGATTAGGTATATATCCATTAATTGTTGCAATCACCCTATCTTGTAAGTCTTTATTCATCGCTATTTCCTTATCTGGCTTGAATGTTTTTAGGTTTAAGGCATGCTAACAAGCAAAGAATAAAAAAACAAGATGATCTCAGACTATGTGGCTTCTTCTACATCACCAATCGGTTCAAGTTTTGAATGGTCTTGGGCTAACAACAAATACATTGCGGGCACTACAAACAAAGTAAATAAAGTGCCAATTGAAATTCCGGTAAAAATAACTAAACCAATACCATATCGACTTGCTGCACCTGCGCCTGTCGCTAAAATTAAAGGAATAACACCTAACACCATCGCAGCAGTCGTCATTAAAATAGGTCTTAAGCGAATTGCTGCGGCCATTTCTATCGCTTCACGTTTTTTCTTGCCTTCTCGTTGCAAATCATTTGCAAATTGCACGATTAAAATGCCATGCTTGCTGATCAATCCAATCAACGTGACCAACCCCACTTCTGTGTAAATATTTAAACTGGCACCATGAATACCCATACTAATAAAAATCATGGCACCACATATCGACATTGGTACACTGATCAATACAATTAATGGATCACGAAAGCTTTCAAATAAAGCAGCTAATGATAGAAAAATAATAATTAAAGCGAAAAAGAAAGTGACAATTAATGCAGCACTTTCTTGCGCATACTGCCTTGATTGACCTCCATAATCAATATAATAACCAGGCGGTAAAACTTCATCAGTAATTTTTTTCAAGCCTGATAATGCATCCCCCATCGTAACACCTGGGAATGGCACACCTAAGATTGTCGCTGAATTTAATTGCTGAAAATGATTCAAGGTTTCAGGAACAACTTTTGTTTTAATATCGGCAATCGTTGAAAGCGGTACAGATGTACCGGATGCTGTTGTAATATAATAATTAAGTAATTGATCACGAGTTAAGCGAGCCGCTCGATTCATTTGTGGAATGACCTGATAAGATCGGCCTAAAAAATTATAATAATTAATGTAATTCTGACTCAATGCAGCAGCTAATGAATTACCTATATCTTGCATAGTCAAACCAAACTGCGAAGCTTTATCTCGATTTAATATAATACTTGTTTGTGCTTTATCAATTTTAAGATCTGTATCAATAAACATAAATAATCCTGCTTCTCTGGCTTTTACCATCACAATTTGAAGAACATCATTTAATCGATCAAATGATTCTGTTGTTTGAATAACAAATTGGACAGGCAATCCTCTCGCTCCAGGCAAGGGTGGCAATTGAAATGCAGCGACAATAGCTCCGGTAATAGCATCAAATTTATTTTGTACCAATGGCATTAAATCATTTGAAATACGCTTACGCTGATCCCAAGGTTTAAGTCCCATACCAATAATACTTGTATTTAATCCACTAACTCCATCCAATTCAAACACACGCTCAGTTTCTGGAAATGATTGATAAATTTTAAAAACTTCATTTGCATACAATTGGGTTTGACCCAAGGTTGCATTCGGTGACGCAGTTAATTGTGAAATAATCACACCCTGATCTTCCGGTGGTGCTAGTTCTGATTTTGATGTGCTATAAAGGAAATAAATACTCAACAATATAATGCAAGCAAATACTAAAGTAACCGGTAAGAAATTTAAACTATCATTTAATACATGTTCATACTTAATTTTAAATTTTTCAAACTGTTCATCAATTCTTTGAACAAATGATTTTTTTTCTGAATATTCATCATGATCTTGCTTATGTGATTTTAAAAAAAGAGAACACATCATGGGCGATAATGTCAATGCAATAACAGCTGACACTGCTACCGCACCTGCTAATGTAAATGCAAATTCAGTAAATAAAGCACCTGTTAATCCACCCATAAAACCTATAGGTACATAAACTGCAATTAAAACCACGGAAATAGCGATAATGGGATTTGCAAGCTCTCTCGCGCCTTGTATGGATGCTTTTAAAACTGGGATACCTTCCTCCATATGACGTTGAATATTTTCAACCACAATAATGGCATCATCCACTACCAAACCTATTGCTAATACTAAAGCAAGCAAAGTTAATAAATTGATTGAATACCCAAGCACAAACATTATAAAAAAAGCCCCAATCAACGATAGCGGTATCGCTATCACAGGAATCAATACGGAACGAATGGATCCTAAAAATAAAAATATAACCACCGTCACAATAAGTAGTGCTTCAATGAGAGATCTAACTACTTCTTTGATTGCACTTTGAATAAATTCCGTTGTGTCATAAACAATTCTACCGTTTAATCCTTGCGGTAATTGTTGAACGATCGATGGTAAAACTTTTTTTATACCAGCAATAACCGTTAAGATATTGGCATCAGGTGCAACCTGAATACCAATATAAACTGCTTTTTGTCCACTAAATTTAACTGCAGAATCATAATTCGTTGCACCTAACGAAACAGTACCGATATCACGAATGCGAATGATCGCATCACCATTTGCTTTGATAATCATATTTCGGAATTGTTCTTCAGTTGTTAATCCCGTGCCGGCGGTAAGACTGACTGTGAACATATCACCATCAGTTCGTCCAACCGCAGTGATAATATCATTATTTGCCAATGCGGTAGCAACATCTGCGCTTGTTAAACCATACCCTGCCAACTTGACTGGATCTAACCAGATTCGCATTGCATATTGTCTGCCCCCTAAAATTTCTGCTAATTGTACGCCAGGCACGGCTTGTAATTTAGGTTGAACAACTCGCACCAGATAATCTGTAATTTTATTTTCAGGTAAAATGTTACTATAAAAACCTAAATACATGGAATCGATTGTTTGACCGATGGCTACAGTAATAACAGGTAATTGTGATTGCTTGGGTAATTGGTTTAAAACAGCATTAACTTTGGTATTAATATCTGCAAGCGCTTTGCTATAATCATAATTCAATCTTAAATTAACAGAAATAGTACTCAGACTTTGAATGCTACTTGATGTCATATAATCAATTCCATTGGCTTGCGCTATAGAATTTTCTAATGGAGTTGAAATAAAACCTGCTACGACATCTGGATCAGCTCCGATATAAGTTGTTGCAACTGTTACAACTGCATTTTCTGTATACGGGTATTGACGAATTGGTAATAACCCCATTGCTCGCAACCCTAATACCAGGATAAGAAGGCTAACCACAGTTGCTAAGACTGGTCGTTTAATAAAAATATCCGTAAACCGCATAACTCTCCTATGAATTATTGGTTACAGTGGGATTTGGATTATTACTGGGGACAACTGAATTATTAATCGTAACATGACTGCCATTTCTTAATTTTAATTGTCCGCTTGTCACAATAACATCACCATTTTTAATTCCATTCAATACAGTAATTTGATCACCACGTGTTTCACCCGTAACAACAAATACTTGATTAGCTGTCAAAACAGGTTTGTTATGTTTATCTTTACCGGTTTGTTTAATGACATAAACAATATCACCGTAAGAATTAAAGCTAATAGCTGTTTGTGGCACCGTTAAATAATTAATGGGTGAACCTGTGTCAACGTCCACATTAACATACATACCTGGATTAAGTTGATTTTGTGGATTAGAAACTGTTGCTTCTACTAATACATTTCTTGAGATAGCATCTACCGCCGAATCAATTGTGGTTACAATTCCATTGTATGGAATATCTTTATATGCATCGGTAGTCACTTTAACTTTTTGTCCAGTTTTAATTTGAGCTAAAAATTGTTGAGGAACATAAAAATCTACAAAAATAGGATCAAAAGTCTGTAATGTAACGACTTTATCTCCTGGATTAATCCATTGTCCTAAATTAATCAGATTAATTCCCAAACGACCTGAAAAAGGAGCTTGGATTGATTTTTTATTCACAATATCTGTTTGTTGTCTTACTTGTGCTGAAAGACTTTTAAGATTTTGCGCGTCAATATCAACGGTTTGTTTACTCACAGCATGTTCTTTATATTGTGCCAAATCTCTATTATAAGTAATTTTTGCTAATTCTTCATTTGCTTGCAAAGATTGCAAAAGGGCAATATCCGAATCTGCATTTAATTGAACGAGAATTGTTCCTGCGGCAACCATTGCACCTGGCGTAAAATAAATAGTTTGCACCATGCCTGCTAATTGTGTAGTCACATTCACACCCTTAATAGCACGCACTGTTCCTGAAGCTTTAATTTTTGGTTGCCAGGGAGCATAACCTACCTTCATGGCAGACACGGTAACCACTTCTGATTGATGAGTCATTGCATATTTGATCAGCGAAGAAATAATAAATTTATAAATAAAAACTATTCCGAAAATAATTCCGACAATGATTAACATTTTTTTCATACGACTATTTAGTGCATCACCATTGTCCATAGGGTTTTCCTTTTTGATGCATTAAAGCATAAGTGTTGCAACAGCCTCGATTCCACCAACCGCCCCCTACTGCAGCAAATAATGCTGCTGTGTCAACATATCTCTGTCCCTCAACTTGAATACGACTAATACGAGTCAATTGATATTGACGTTGCGCAATCAGTAACGCTAAATAACTTACACCACCTAAATAATATTGTTGTTGGGTAATTTTCAATCCATCTCTTGCAGCTATTTCTGCTGCGCGTTGCGCTTTTAAAGTTTCTGCATCATGTTGTAATGCTCTCAATACATCAGCCACATTTTGAAAGGCGACTAATACTGTTTGTCTATACTGAGCCCATGCTTGTTGAAATGCATCCACTGCTGCTTTTTGTTGTGATCTTAATGCACCTGCATCGAATATGGTTTGCATAACAGTTCCACCATAATTCCAAATAACATTTTGACCTTGGAGCAATGTTCCCAAGACATCATTTGTCCATCCATAAGATGGATTAATAGTAAATTGCGGATATAAATTAGCTGTTGCAACCCCCACTTTTGCACTCGCAACAGCCATTAACGCTTCTGATGCTCGGATATCTGGACGTTGTTGCACTAAATTAGAAGGTATACTCACAGGTAAATTTCCCGGTAAATCAATTTTATTAAAACTAAATTTAGGAATCATTGCTTCACTTGGAAATTCACCCGTTAAAACAGCCAATGCATGTTCTGCTTTCGCTAAATTTTGTTGTAAAGGAGGTAGAGTTGCTCTGGTTGATTCAACCTGGCTTTTTTGAGTATCGACATCAAGAGCAGATGCCCCTCCTAATTTATACTGCTTATTAACAATAGTTAATACATTATCTTGAAAGTGTATAAGGTCTTCGGTTGCTGCAATTTGTCCTCTTAAAGAAGCAATCGTCATAGCTGTTGTGACAATATTCGATGTTAAAGTAAGATAAGCTGCTTCTACTTGAAATCGTTGATAATCGACTTGTGCGCGCGCAGATTCAATTTGACGTCTAAGCCCTCCAAAAATATCAAGAGTGTAGGTCACATTTACTGATGCATTGAATAAATTAAAAACGACAGGAGGGAATTGATTACCAAATCCCGCAGAAGAAAACCTTTGTCGCTCTGGTGAAAATTGTCCTGTAATCAGAGGAAACATGGTAGATGAAATTTGATATTGCAATAATTCTTGGGATTGTCGTAAGGCTGCAATGGCTGCTTCAAGATTGGGGTTATTAGCAATGCCTTTTCTAATTAAGTAATCCAATTGTGGTGATTTGAATAAATGCCACCATTCAGCAGGTACATCACGTCCCATTAAAAAATACTGACTTTTACCCTTATGACCCTCATCTGGGATACTGGTTGTTTTATGAGGTAATGGAGCATTCGTGTATTTATGAACCGGAGGAGGAGGCGGTTTATGAAAATCAGGACCGACCATACAACCTGTCAGTAGGATTGTCAGGATCGATAGTAAATTGAGACGCTTTATCAGCAAGTAGTCAAAACGCATCCGCAATCCTTGCAGTATTAATCCCGGCTTAATTATTGATTATAATCTATAAATGATGCGGGACGCCATGATAACGCTATTATCCTGAACGATTTTCTTGTATCTTAGCTGGTTTTTAGAAACTTTGAGATAGGCACGAATGAGTACTGATTTAAATGGACTTCCGTCCCGCCGTTTACGAAGGAAAGATATCATATCATTGACTGAATTACTCCCTTATATCCTAATTGGGGGGATTTCAACCCTTATTGACTGGGCTACCTTTTCAACGCTTGTCAGTTTTTTTCAAGTCCATTATGAAATAGCTCTGGTCATGGGGTATGGATTTGGCGGTATTTTTCATTATTTATCCAATAAATTTATCACTTTTAAGTCCCGAACTAAAAAAATCGGCTCACAACTCTCTCTTTATTTCCTGGTTGGCGTAAGCTCTTTATTCATGAGCATGGGTGCACTGGCCATTTTAGTTAGTTTTTTTGGAATACAAAAAGTCATTGCTCGCGTCATGACAACGGGATTGATGATTCTCCCCAACTATCTTATGCATAAACATATTAGCTTTAGCAAAAAAATCTTTGCCCAGCCAGAAACATAATAAGCTTCATTGTACTTAATTTTACCTTAAGCTTGATTGTTTATAGTACTTTTCTATGTAGGGTGGATTAGCGCGTTTTTTGCGCGTAATCCACCTTTTATGAAATTTTTTTGGTGGATTACGCGCAAAAAACGCGCTAATCCACCCTACGCAGAATACTAAATAAAAGACAAAACGGGGCAGTTATGAGTGAAACTAGACTTAATTTCGATTTATTATTCGAAAAACCAGATACCAATCAATCTTTATCTTCCAATGAATTTGCAGATATAGCCACAAGCAGCCTGGTACCCGCTGACTTCTTATATACTTTTTTGGTGCGTTACCTGCGTCTAGGTGCCGATTTTCACAATATGCATGATGAGTTCACTTCGTCGAACGGGGATTCCATCGATTTTTCTTCAACACATCATGAGTTTGCTATTGTTGAAACCCTCTTTATCCTAGCTGCAGCAGTTGGTAACACTGTTGTGACTTATAAGTCCATGAAAAAAGGCAAGCAGCGTGTTAGCTATCAAACACTCTATCAATCTTATCTTCAGGGTCTCACACCTTCGACTCAGCCTGATCAGTCTTTAGAATCAAAAGCCAGCTCAGAAGTGAAAGGTAGTCCTGACGCTAAATCATTACCATCTGGCAACAGCCTACAATTGAAAGCTGAAGAACTCAATCAAGCCTTACAAATGGCTTTATCAAGAAATAAAAGTCTTTCAGATAAATATAAAAAGATCCAAGTTGCCTTTATTGAAAAAGATGGCAAGCCTGCGGGTCTAAAAGTCAATGTCGAAAAAAAACCGAAAAAAACAGCCCCTTGGTATGCTTTTTGGGATGATAATTGGACCGCACCTTGGGTCGCCAAAAAAGCAGTCGTTGCTTATGATACGACAACCAATATGTTAGGCATGGCGTCTTATGCTTATTGGATTTTATTCATTGGCGCTGCAGTTTTCACTGCAACCTTCGGGGTGGGTGTTGTAGGTTTACCTGACTTAATTGGCTTTGGTATCCCCTTCCTTTTAGGCTCAGCTTATGTCGGGATTAAGCTTAAAAATAAAATTGCGAATAAAAATACCCATAAAGAAGAGCAAAATGACTTCAATGCATTAACTGAAGAAGCCATGTTGGATATTGAAGAAGCAAAAGCAACCAAAGGCTTAGATCCATTATCAAAAGCAGATGTCAAACCTTCTCTCAAAGCAACAACCGGTGTTGCAGGTGCTCGCATTGTTAATGCTGCAGTCTTTGGAGGAGTAGGTGCTTACGTTACCTGGCAATATAACATGTGGTATGTCACTGACGTACTCAGCAAAATTTTCCAAGTAGCTGTAGAAAGTGCTGCAGAAGCGATTGGTATTGGCATTGTGGTTGCAGCAGGTCTCGCATTAGTGAGAGCTGGGTATAATGCTTATCAAGATTATAAAAAAGATAAAAATAAAATTGAGAGAAAAAGCATTTGGGATTACTTTAAACCTGACACCCATGCATCTCTTTTAGAACAACAACTTCAGCGTGTTAATCAATTAGAAAATGAAATTGCTGGCATTAAAGTAAAAGCTGATGTTAAAACGCCACAATTAGACGCCCTTATTCAACAACAAAAAGATGGCGAAGCAAGCAGTAAAACAAAACCCTGGATGCAACGCATGAGAAATCTGTTACATGTTGCGAATTTTGGGATGACTGGTGTTTACGTTGCAAGAACCGTGTTGGTCAGAGGTGTTACTGCATTTTTGCTACCAGGTTTAGCAGCAGCTGTTTGTTTAAGTACTCCCTGGACGATTGGTATTTTAGTGCTTGCCGGTGTCATTTGGGGTGCTTATAAATATTATAATTATAGAAAAGAAAAGAACTTACAAAAAATTCAACTTGCGAATAAGCATATTGAATTATTGGAAAGAAAAAGAAATATTTTAAAAAGACATGAGCTGAGTGAAAATAAATTAGCTGCTCCCAGTCCTTCACTGGATAGTGATGCAGCAAGAGTTGCAGCATCGGTATCCCCTGCACCTGAGATTGTTGCAACTGTTGCGCCTCTGACTATTGCTCCAGAAGCAAGTGCTCCAGCTATTGAATTGACTCCAGTTCCTGTTGTTCCAGAACAACCCGTTCCAACCGCAGCGGCAGTTTTAGAAAAAGTGAGTATACCTGCATTTACGGTTAAAACATCGGAAGCAAATTCTAACGTTGCTCACTTAAAACAGCATGGGTTGTTTGCAGAAAAAACGCGTGAAGCACATAAACCAAAAAGATCAATGGGTACTCGAATGTTCAGTACTCATCATGCTCGTAAGTCATACGCACATGATGTGATTCATAGACCAAAAATGGGGTTGGCGCGTTGATACAGTCTTCATCATCGTGCGGTAAAGCTGAATAGTTGGATTGCT
>Ga0207039_1145_pt1 | contig 15785 bp, 12 predicted proteins | sample Alteio_BWMinCont_74_FD_153264 | JGI IMG/M metagenome (GOLD analysis project Ga0207039, IMG submission 153264) | Enriched cells from forest soil in Barre Woods Harvard Forest LTER site, Petersham, Massachusetts, United States -... | ecosystem: Environmental > Terrestrial > Soil > Temperate forest >... | reverse complement strand
GGTGTCAATTTCTCGGACGATAACATCTATACCGAATTAGCAACACCAATGTATCTTCGCAAAGAATTAGGTATGAATGTTTATCAGTCAACAGTACCTAACTCACTTGATGCGTTTAACACATACAAACGCACTGAATTGGTTAGATATTAAATACATATCTAATACTGTTATAAATAATGGTGGCGGTTTTGCTAAAACAAAACCGCCACCATTATTATTACTCAGTAATTTATCCCTATTAGAGCTGCACACTGTGGGTATTCAATGGCTTCCCTCAGGCAAGCTCTAATTAGATAGCTGGACCTTTTTTAGTAGTGCTTATTTGTGGAAGTCGTTTAATTTCACTAAAATCTTTCTTCCTTATGTGCGCATGCACACCTTTTGTTTCATCGACCACTTGGGTGATCTCAAAGTCAGTAGCACCACTCATGTAGGCCATCGCTGTGGCGGGATCCATACCCAGCGTTTCGGTAAGGAATTTAATAGCCGTACGCACAGTCTTTTTCATGGCCTCATTGAGGTCAGAGTCAAGTCCAATAGGCATCCAGTATTCTGCTGTTTCACCAAAGGGTTCGGTCATTAAACCTTTTATTGGAATGGCTGGGTCGCCGGCTTTAAGCAAAGTCAAACGTAAAGTAGTGCGCAGCGATCCTTCGACTGCTGTTAAGGCTACTTCACCATCACCTTGCGCAAAATGGCAATCACCAAGGAAGAACATACCACTAGGCACTTGCACTGGCAGATATAGCGAAGATCCTTGGGTAAGATCTTTTAGGTCAAGATTGCCACCATATGAAGATGGTGGTATGGAATTAACTCGTTCTGTTGTATCTGGCGCTACACCCATGATACCCATGAAGGGATGAATTGGGAAATGCACTTCTTTACCCGCAGCATTGTGTACAATGCCGTTCCATTTGCCATCAATGTTTTTGATCGGCACGAAAGTAAAAACATTTCCGAACAATTCGGGATGATCCCTGTCCGCACCGGACTCTGGACCATCATTTTGAGGAAATTCACCTGGCAAAGCACCCTTACCATGCCTATTGCCTACGATGCCGTAAGGAACGCGCGGAGTGAGCGAAATGACATCAACTTTGAGAACGTCTCCAGGTTGTGCACCGTCAATTGCTACTGGTCCAATGATAATGTGAGGACCATCTTTAACAATACTATGCGGTAAATCTGAAGCACAGATTTCTATAGCATCATTCAATACTTGGTTTGGGCGTACACCAAACTTGCCAAAGAACTTAACCGGATCGCGTCCTTGATCTTCAACCATACCCTCAGATGATAGAGTGTCGAAAGTTATCTGACTCTTGGAAGGTACAGTCAAGATTGCTTTAGACTCTTTGTTAGGAAGATAGCCCCAACGAATAGTTGACATAACTGCCGGAACATAAAAACTACCGTCTGGCAACTTGGTCGGTGACATATGTGTACGTTGCAGAATGGGAAAATTGCCAAACGAGGCAGCAGGAAATTGAGTCCCGGAAGGCTGTCCAGTCTCAGCATAGCTAAGACCTGCTGTCAGAAGACTAAAAGAGCAGGCTAATAAAAAAGAGCTTGCGGTGTTCCTGAATGGGCGAAAAGATTTGTGCATAATATAATTTTCCCTCATGCAAAGTGCAATCAAATTTTAACAGAGTGTAGGGTGTACTCAAAAATCAAGAGGAATATTTTTGGTTTAAATTTTTAGGATAACAAGTTGTGCAGTTCTAATCTAATGCTTCCAATAGTTCGACTAAACCCGTATTGAGCATATCTGTCATAGCACGTAAATCAAATAGCATTGTGATTCTGTTATTGATAAGCTTAATCGTTTCGTTCCACTGATGGTGGTGTTGTCCAAGAACAGCCACTTGCTCCCTTGTTGATTGTTTTTTGATGTTTATCGAGAGAGCTTTGCCGGTTTTCCAATATTCAATTAATTGCTCTCTTCTGGTTAAGCCGTGACTAGAGTTAGGCGAAGGAGAATTTAAATAAGCCCACAACATTGGCGGCAGTTTCACTTCGGCGGGAGCATCAAAACCTAGAGACTGTCCAAGCATATTTGGCTCGGCCTTGGAAGAACGAATACCACCATGTTGTTCCACAAGAGCTAGAGCAGCAAATCCACCCACCATCAGACCAGAAACAATATTCAGCCGATTGGCATCTCGATTGTTGGTAGGATTGTGCGATTGCGCCAGAGGGCCATCGATTATTGTACTCAAGATACCCAATTGTAAGAAGTTGGCATTATTTGTCGCTGCTACAGCAAGGTCTCGCTCTCGGGAGAGTTTGTCTACTACCTGCGTTTCGAAAGTAATCTCTCTGTCAAACCTGGCAGCGGTGGTGCGCAGCTCCAATCCGGCTGTCATTATTTTGCGAATTATAGATAGCTGTAATTTTAGAGTTTCTGAGTATAATGCTTCTGCCTTCCCGCTATTTTTAAGATCGAGGAGTTTATGGATTTGATCTTCAAGCCCTAATAATTTTGCTGCTTCTTCTGCTTCTGGCTTTAGCGTGATATTTGTATTAGAGGCTGTGGGTTCGCCTGTATGCAAAGGAACAGCAATGTCAGCCAATGCTCCAGCTGGCAAGAACACTGCAAGCAAGCAAGCAAAAATGCTTGTGAGCAATTCTCTTTTGAGATTGAATATACTCATAAATTGCATGATCTCACTCCGTGGTCCGCAGGAGTTCTAAAACCTCAAACTGAAATGATTCAAGGTCTTTCTTTAGTGATTCAAGCAGCACGTTCCGGTTTGTGGCAATTTTAATTGTGTCCAACTTGTGCGAGGGCATGTCAGCTAGCGCCTCAAGAGTTTTAGTACGATTAAGATTCATGGTTGTTACACGATTTTTTCTCCAAGCATCATTGAGAATCTCTCTTCTGGTTTTTCCATCGGTTGATCCTGGAGGCACATCATTGAGAAAGGCTGATACAAAAGGCGAAAAACGGTATTCATCAGCAGGGTGAAGGTTCAGTGTTTCAGCCAGTGAATTTGGACCTGTATCAACTTTTCTCCAGAAACCGTGCATTGCCAGTATAGAAAGCGTAGTTAAGCCGGTACCTATGCCACCAGAAATTACAAACTGTTTGTCACCAGCCCACGACCAGCGACTTAGATAAAGTCGTCCGGCAACTATGCCCATGATGCCTGATTGTATGAAGTTGAGGTTGTAAATCCATTGCTGCCATTTTGCGCGACTGGCAAGCAAACTTGAGAGAACAACATGGTAGTTGTAGTTAAGCTCGTCATCCACTTTGTCACTTGCTGCTTGCAATTCGAGACTACCTTCAAGAGCCTTTTCTAATACAAGCAAGTTCAGCCTGTCGCGTCTGGCGTTATTAATATTGTTTTGCTTTAGTCCGATTAATTCATTCACTTCTGACTCTATGTTTAACAGTCTTACCACCTCAATCTCATTAGCGCTGCATGAAGAAGAGTTTGAGTAACTATGGACAGAACCTGGCTGTTCTGCGGGGTGTTCCTTCACTAGCTTGATCAAAGCAAGCAAGTCATAATCGAAGTCTTGCACACATGTGCGAAGAGACCATAACAATAAAATACGATTGCTGAGCAGACCAATACTCGCTCGTCTTTTGTCTTTAATGCCACAAAGCTCTCCTTTCTTTGAAGCATCTACATGATAACGCGTTTTCCACGTAGCAAAGAGTTCCTCTCTGCGCGTTCCTTTGGAATCGATTGCCTCTGAATCCAGAAATCTGTTAACCAGTGGCGGCATATTTTCTGTATCGACCGGCCAACCATCTACCATGTTTGCTAATACTTTTGGCGGTGCCACATGATCTGCTTTGGCCGTATGTGCGTACAGTTTTGATAAAGTAGCAATTGTTGTGCCAAGAGATCCACTAGTAGTGGTGAATATGGCAGACATGACAAATTGATTGTGTTGGCGGACAAAAGGCTCTAGTGTATAAAAGGTAGAAAGCTGAGCGAAGTTAGCCAGGTTGAAAAGCTCGAAAATAAAAGCTTCTCTTCTTTGCTCTCTTTTCATAACATCATAAGCATAGGCAAGCTCAAGATCGATTTTGTTGCAGGCTTGACGAATCTCAAGCACGCCGCGAAGAATTTTTTGCAATATCAGACTCTTGAGAAGAAGTGTCTCTTCAGATTGATTATTTGGGTCACCGGTTTGGGCTTGAATAACGAGCAAGCGCTCCACATGTGCCCGGATACCAAGAATATCGGCTCCTTGCATAGCGTCATCCTTGGTAAGCCTAATGGGTGCGGGTTTAGTGTAAGCAAAAGTTGGCTGCAGTAAAATAAGCCAGCAAAGAAGGATCGCAAGGAGCTTATTTCGCGACAACGCCAATTAAATTTACCTCTCGCCAATAGCGAAACTAAAGTATGCTGGGCTATGTGCCAGGAAAAATAGGCGACGCACTACATAGTATTGTGTCATATTGAAACAGCCGACAGCGGTTAAAAAATTTTGATGCCAATTTTATGGAATAACCATAAAACGAATTCAAACTTTAGAAGAGCACGGTATAAAAACTAGATTGAAAAAAAGAGCTACAAACAACGCTGCTATTCGTTTGGGACTTGATGGTATCAGTGCTCCAGCTACAGGTAACATAGCTACTAATTTATCACTACATAGCACGTTGGTTATTTATGCTGCAATGAGTGAAACAACGGTTGCAAATATTGCCCAATCACTTTAGCAATAACCGATTATGAACATTTTTACTCGGAATTACTCTCGCTGTGAATCCTGTAGCTATATTTTTGTTATTTTATTTTTCAGCTTGACTTGTAATAAACCGGTGACTATAGTCAGAACACGGATATCTGACATAATAAATCGAACCCCTTAACAATATACATCAAACATCTACTTAATATATTCAAAGAAAGCTAACGTAAAATATGCTCAAGTATTACGTATTATGGATGATCGTGACTGCCTGCACAGTACAGGAGCTATATGGCGCGTATTGTTTACTCGAGTATAATGCTCGCTTAAGCCTGCTGAGAATCCTGGCCAATCGTATGTTTTCCAATCAATTTATGCTTATTTTAGCAACGTTCTTGTTTACCTTTACCGCCTTAACTGGTCCTATATTCGCTTTATCCCCTGCTGATATAAACTGGAATGATCTCGAACGGCGTGGTATAGCCGCACTTGATGCTAACGAATATGGGGTAGCCGAGCCATTGCTACGAAAAGCTCTGGCACAGTCTAAGGATTTCAGACCTTCAGACATGCGTTTAGCAAAAAGCTTTGCTGAACTTGGACGTTTGTATACCATTCGCGGACAATTTTCTAAAGCTGCACTTTATTTAGAAGCTGAGCTTAAAGTAAAAGAACAATTACTGCGCAATAGACAATATGAATGCATTTCAACAATGGCATCACTAATCCAATTCTATTTTAATTATGGTATGCAGAATAAAGCAGTTCCTTTGACAGAGAAAATGCTCTCACTGATCGAAAATAAATCAAAGAGTAAACAAGCTCCAATCATTGAATGGGCAATTGCATGTGACGCTGTCGGAGACTGCTTTTATGCTGCTCGTAATTTTTTACTCGCTGATAAACTTTTCAAAACAGCTCTTAATATCAAAGTAACTTTGCTCTCCAGTAATCATCTATCTTTAGCGAATAGCTATGAGCGTATGGGAAACCTAAGCTTGGAGAAAAATGATCCAGCTCAAGCAGAGCAATACTTTTCTGATGCACTACGGATAACAGAAAAGATTTTGCCCCCAGAAAGTCAGGAAGTTCACACGCGATTAGATAAATTGGCGAAGTGCCGTTCAGCTCAACGCCAAAATTCCGCGAAAAAAGTATCAACAGCACCATCGCCGAAATCAGATAACACTACTATACCTTTCATAATAGTTATGCAAAAAAATCCGAAAAATCTGTGAGCCATGCGCATCGACGCAATCATGATGAAAGCGATCATGGCCATTCTTGCAGGGGAAAGGGCGGAGAACGAACTCAGAGCTTTAGCCCAGAACAGAAAAATGATATAGGTATGCTCTTTCCCTGCCTCCGGATGAGAATAAAAAAGCTGTCAAAGAGCGTTGTTGTGCATACCAGAGGTGATTGAATGACTACCCCATGTATGATCAGACCGAGCCATATTGTCGAATGAAGATTTCAAACTGAAACTACCAGAAGTATCCGCTGCCTGAAATGCTCCTATTCTAGTAGCTTCGCCATGAATGCTGAATTCAGCCCTGATTTTCCCGTCATCGTTGTAATCTATGCGGCGACAACTAAATGCCAGTTTATCTGGATCCTTTAACTGCCAGATAGCCATTATGTACCTGAACATCTTTAAATAAAATATATGCTTACTGTAATACTGATTTTGGTGATGTGATTGAATCTACAGAAATTTGACCAGTCGCACGCAAAAGTGCAACTTGTGCTTGGTTAAATTTGACGATAGCGCTAGCTTTATTAATTAGGGCATCGGTATAATTCCTTTGTGCATTTACAACATCAAGATCTTCGCCCACTCCCTCTTCTAATCGAGTAACGGCCACTCTAAGTTGTTCGCGAGCCGAATTAACTTCATCAGTAGTTGCCAAAATAAGGTTTTCTTGATCGAGAGAATTTAGGTAGGCGTCTCGTACCTCTCGGCAAACCCAAGTAAGCTCACGAGCGAATTCAGTTTGGGCTTTGCGTGCTTGCCATTTAGCAGCATTGACTTTAGCTGTATCAGTTAAACCCATGCCACCAATCTGCCATTGTACATTTAGACCGATCAAATAAATTTCAGCTAGATCGAATTTTTTTGGTCCAGTTGTACTTCCTATTGGCGCAGCGCCAAAGCCACTGACACCAAATCCCCCTGTAATCGGTGTGCTAAGAGTGCTGGCTGAACCTATTGATCTAGCAACGTTAGCACCGGTAGTTGCCAGTCCAGCTTGTCCGATCACTTGTGGTAGCAAAGGTGCAAAAGCTATATGAATTGCATCTCGCGCTGCCAGTCTTAGCTGCTCCCATTTTTTTAATTCCGGGCGAGTTTCTATAGCAGTTTGGATTAACCCCGCAATTTTTTTATTGTCATCAACAAGCCTTATTTTAGAAACTGTCCGTTCACCTATAAGTAGATCGTCCTCACCATTCAAGTTTAAGGTTGTTGACAAAGCAACTGCTGCTTTACGTCTTGCTACTTGTTGCGAAATTAAGGATTGTCTATCTCTTGCTAATTGAGTTTGTGCTTGTAATACATCCAATTGGGTGTTTGCTCCAAATTGATACTGTATTTGGTTTTTAGCCAGAAGGGCCTCAGAAGTTTGCACTGCTTTGATACGAATCTGCAGTAAAACGTCTTGCAAAACCAAATCGTAATAAAGACGAGCTGTATCTGACAGTATGTCGTTGGTATTACGCTTAAGATCAAACTTTGACGCGTTAAACTCATGTTTGGCTTTCTTGGCTGTGAACAAGTTGGCACCACCATTGAAAGCTGTCCATTGCAAGCCAGAAGGGATAGCAAGAAACGGACTATTAACAGGGGACATAGCACCAAAAGGACTGGCAAAGTTTCCCTTGATTGATTGGTAGGTTACAGCATTTTCTATGCTTGGCAAGAAATTACCGAGTGTACTTATAAATTGCCATCTACTGCTCTCTTGTTCAGAATTAGTAACTTTAATATCCAGGTTGTTAGCTAGCGAGTCAATTAATGCCTCGCGCAACGTAATAGGGTGTTCGCTTTCTGCGTCTAGTCCATATGGTGACAGATTTTGATGCAGCTCAATTAAGGCTTTGAGCACAGGTGCTTTAACCTTTACTTCATCAGGTTTGACAAATAATGCTCCTTCGGTATCTTGTGCTTCTTTAGCTATTGAATCGAGCTGATTGACTACTTGCTGATCGCTGTTTACTTGCTTGCCATTTACTTGCTTGCTATTTAAAGGTGGGCGTAATTTAGGGTAATTACCACTTGGCGAACTTGCATCAGCTATTTTTGTAGATTGGGAAAATGCAGATTGAGAAAATGCAAAAGGTATAATTAGCAGGCTTGAATAATACAGCAAGGCTGATATTGCATACCGTCGTGACCATTGAATCAACAATTTGTTTTGTTGCATCTCTTACCTATTTGGAGGCAATATTGACAGATTTGACTTGATCGCCTTCGCGCAGGTCATCTTCCGGACTGATAATTACCGTTTCGTTTCCTTGCAGACCCGACTTGATCTCCATCTCGTCGCCGAAATCACGCCCAAGCGATACTTTCTGGTAATGTGCCCTGCCATCTTTGACCACCACCACTTCAAGATCATTTCCATGGGGAATAACAGCATTACTAGGTACGCGAATCCATCGTTCCGGACGACTGACCGTCACTTTAACTTGGGCATACATGCCCGGTAACAATGCATGATCCGGATTGGCTATCTTTACCTCAGTCTGCCGGGTACGCGTTTGTGGATCTAGAGCTCCGGCAACATTCGTTACCGTTCCTTTAAACACTCGATCTGGATAACCCGAAATATATAATTCTGCTGGTTGTCCGGTCTCAAGATATCTGGACACAGCTTGCGGGATATGCACGTAGATTCGCATTATGTCTAATTTCGCCATCTGAAATAATTCGATGTTCTGGGTCTGACTGCCTGCCGTAATTAACGCTCCTGGATCTACTTTACGGAATGTTATTACCCCATCAAAAGGCGCTCGCACAAATTTGAATTCTTGCTCGGCCTGATATCTTGCTACGGAAGCTCGCTTAGCGGTGACACCGGCGCTTGCCACTGCCACCTGAGATTCTGCTGCCAGAACAGATTGCTCGGAGGCGCGCTTTTGAGCGTGTGCTGCCTCTAAGGTAGCATTCTGGGCGGCAAGGGCCGTGTTTTTCTCGTCGCGACTTTGAAAGCTCACCGCACCACGCGAAGCCATATTCACCCATCTGCCAGCTGTTACGGCTGCGAATTCCTGATCTGCCTTCACTCGCTTAACATCGGCTTCGACAGATTGATCCTTCGCTTTTGCTTCTTTCAAATTAGCTTTGGCACTGGCTAATTGAGCTCTCGCTTGAGCTTCATCAGCTTTAGCTTGAGCTAGTTCTTGGTCTATCGTGGGAGTGTCGATTTCAGCGAGCACTTGCCCTTCTTTGACCTGATCGCCGATGTCCACCATACGACTTTTCAGATAACCATCAACCCTGGCAAAAATAGTGGCGTATTGCATCGCTCCAATATTGCCCGGATAGGTGAGAGGCTCGACAAAAGGAGCAGGTTGAACGACTACGGTTTGCACTACTGGTATTTCGGATCCTAATTGCTCTGTCCTATGGAGTAAATCGCGACGCTCGATTAATTTAGGAATGACGCCGAGCCCAAAGAGAAGGAGAATGATGCCACCAAGGATCCAAATAAAAGTCTGTGTTTTTCCTGCGCAGGAGCGTGGTTTTTTATAATGCATCAGCTGGTTGCCTCCCCTGGCGAAGTTTCTGCAAGCGCCTGTGCTGTTTTGTACTTGCGCTTCGCAGCGAGCACACTGTATATCAACGGCACAAAAAATAATGTCGAAAACGTGGCGACAGACAATCCACCGATCACCGCGCGCCCTATTGCCGCATTTTGTCCAGTACCAAGCGACATTGGAATCATGCCGAGAATCATAGCAATGGCGGTCATACATACCGGTCTGAAGCGCTGGAAGCCTGCAGATGAAGCTGCTTCTATTGAACTTTTCCCTGCCCTCAATTGCTCATTGCAAAACGTCACCATCAAAATACTATTTGCTGACGCCACTCCGATTGTCATAACAGCGCCCATGAGGGCCGGTACGCTAAAGGTAGATTGAGTGACAAACAAACTCCAAACGATGCCGGTAAGAGCACCCGGAATGGCCATTAAGATGATTAACGGGTCCACCCAAGATTGATAATTAACCACAAGAATCAAGTATACAAGCACGATTGCTCCGGCCAGTCCTACCAAAAGACCTACGAATGCGGTCGTCATGCTTAACACTTGACCGATCACAGAGATGGACGTGCCGTGTGGCAATCCCTTTTTTTGAATTGCAGTCACGATTTTTTGAATGTCATCTGACACACCGCCCAAATCGCGATTCTGGCAATCAGCATAAATGTCGAAGCAGGGCTGAACGTTAATGTGATTTACAACATAGGGTGTGTATCTGCGCTGAGATTTTGCTACGTTGCGCAACAGCTGTACCGGTTGCTCCGCATTCTCTTCGCTTTTAGTTGAACCCACAGAAAGATTGTATACATCATTGAGGGAGCGTATTCTCCACTGCGGTGCTTGCGTTGCTAAATAATATTGCACGCCAGTAGTAACATTTGTCCAAAAATTTGGCTGTACTTGAAAGCTTGAGCTAAGATTTACCAGCATCGCGTTTGATATATCCTTTTGGCTCAAACCGACTTGATCGGCTAATGTTCTGTCCACATCCAAAAGATACTCGGGAGAATTCACAACCTGGTGCAGGCAAACATCAACAGCACCGGGAACAATTTTCATTTGTCGCTTTATATCAAGCGCGATCTTGTAGTTTTCGGTTCTCTTTGCACCAACCACTTTTATATCAATTGGTGCCGGCAAACCGGCATTAAGAATTTGGGTAACAATGTCGGCTGGTTGGTAATAGTGAGAACAATAAGGAAATTTGTTAGCCAGCATCTCGCGAATGGCTGTCTGGTAATAAATTGTTGAGTGTCCTCGATGCTCTTCTAGTGAAATCAATATTTCACCGTCGGCTTCGCTAATTGTTTGGCTATCACCAAATGCGAAATTGACCCCACTTACGGGAAGTCCCATATTGTCAGTTATAACTCTAATTTCTTCATGAGGGATTATTTTTCTAATTTCTCTCTCGATTTTTTTGAAAATCTGCTCCGTCACCTCCACGCGAGTGCCAGGAGGCACGGTAACGTGCAAGCGGATTTGACCCGCGTCTATGGGAGGAAAGAAATCGCGCCCTATAAATGGCACCAAAATTGATGAGGCCGCATAAAAGCCAATGAATAAGATAGCAACCAGGCTTCGGTTAGACAATGCCCAGCTTAGTCCTCTGTGATAAGCGTCGCGAGCTTGATTGAACTTTTCATCAATAAATAAATGGATGCGCTTAAAAAAGCCGGGTGGCTTCTCAGCCGCGGACGATTCATTTGTCATACCTGCGACCTTCTCTTCTGCAGCAAATAGAGCCTTTGACATAAGCGGCACAATCGTACGAGAGAGTCCGTAGGAGGCTATCATGGCAAAACTGACTGTCATACCCAGCGGCACAAATAATGACCGTGACGGCTCCGAAAGGAGAAACACGGGCAGAAAAACTATACAGATTGAAATTGTAGAGACAAAAGCCGGCACGGCAACTTCCTCGGCACTGGCGAGAATCGCTTGAATAACTGGCTTGCCCAAGTCCAATTGCCGGTGAACATTTTCAATTTCTACAGTGGCATCATCAACAAGCATGCCTACTGCCAAAGCTAGCCCGCCCAAAGTCATTGAATTGATGGTGTTACCAGTGATGTGCAGTCCAATGATGGCACTGAATATAGCCAGTGGGATCGAAGTAACAACAATAAGGGTGCTTCTCCAGCTGCCAAGAATGGCAAGCATAAACAAAGCAGTAAGCAATGCAGCATTGATTACCTCAAATACTACTTCGTTAATACATTCTTGTACAAATTTGGACTGGTCGGTAAGAATATCAATCTTGGCCGAAGGCGGAATAATCGCTTGCACTTTTGGCAGTACTTCTTTGACGCGCTTTACTACTGCCAATGTTGAGGCAGCTCCAGTCTTTAGGATATTCATAATGACACCGCGTTGCCCGTCGATATTAACAATGTTCAATTGTGGTTGAAAACCATCATGGACGTCGGCCACATCTTTGACAAATATAGTTGCCCCGTTCAAGGTTTTGACCGGGACGTTGTTCAAAGTATTAATCACCTCCGGAATGTTGTTAAGAGTAACAACATATTCCGACTTGCCCATCTTTGCCGTGCCACTGGGCGCAATCACGTTCGAGGAGTTCACCGCGTTGACAATATCCGGCGGCGCCAGTCCATAGGAGTATAGTGCCTTAGGATCGAGATCCACACAGACCTGGCGATATTTACCGCCGCACGGAAAGGGAATCTGAGTTCCGCGTACTGGTGCAAGTTGGATACGGATGAACTGATTGGCTAGATCAAACAGCTCACTTTCACCCATTTCTTTGCTGCCTACGATCAATTGCAGAACTGGTACATCAGTAGCGGAACTCTGCAAAACAAAAGGAGGTGACTGTCCCGGCGGCATTGTTCTAAGCGCAGCACTAGACGCCGAGGAGGTTTGTGCTACACCCAGTGCTACATTTGCTCCTTGCTGCAAATAAATTTTTATTACACTCATTCCACTTAATGACATCGATTCGATGCGCTGCACATTGCTAACAACAGAGGCAATTACTCTTTCGCTTACAGTCGTGATTAAGTTTTCAATATTTTTAGGTGACATGCCTGTATAAGTCCACACACAACTGACAACCGGAACGTCAATAGTTGGAAAAATATCAACAGGCATTTGGCTCAGGGATACTGCGCCAAATAAGAATATGGAAATAGCCAACACTATGAAGGTGTGCGGCTTGGAAAGAGCAAGTCGTACGATCCACATAAGATTTAAGCGTATCAGTTATATATCAACCGGTAAATCATATATATCAACCGATAAAATAATTTGTATACTTTACTAATATTATGTTTATCTGGCTAGAGATATATATGGTGCATAAGGTCGGAGGGTTGAGTTATCCCGAGCAGGCAATTTTCGGCGATCACAGTAGTTAAGCAATTACGGTCGAGTCTCCAATGAATCTCCCCTCGATAAATACTTGGCAAGCAATTACTGGGAAAGTTAATTTATGTGCAAGTAAATGATGATTGTTGAATCGGCTTTTATTCCGCTATAAGCATAAGGCAGTCATTAGTTGTAGGCTAAAATCATTAGCACGTTTGGTTTGCCTGGCTGCTGCCATAAAAAGCACTGCAAATACTGCGATTGTAAAAATTAGGAATGCGATTGCTAAAATCGCAAATACCAAACTTGCAAGCATTTTTTCACCACAGTCTGCTGTCCTTTGTAAAACTAACATGAATTTATATAGCTGTGAACTGTTACTTGCCTTCACGAAATCGCCAGTAAACATTTTTGCCATTTAGAATGCACCAATTAATAGCCACCCGTATATGAGGTTTTCAATATGAGTAAGTCAACAAACGGCACGCGGAAAGTCGTAGCTATCGACCAGTTTGGCGGCATCGAAAAAATGAAAGTGCAAACGCTCTCAATACCGGAAATACTTTCCGACGAAATTCTTGTGCGCGTCGAGTCGGCAGGCGTTGGTGTTTGGGATCCTCTCGAAAGAGAGGGTTTTTTCGCGCAGATCACAAAACAAAAACCATCTTTTCCATACATTCTCGGTTCTGACGGTGCAGGAACCATTGTCGCAGTAGGCGAAGACGTCAGTAGGTTCAAAGAAGGCGATCGCATCTATGGTTTCTCCAGTTTTGACGGTAGAACTGGATTCTATAGCGAATACGCAGTTGTGAAGGCCGACGCCGCATCTTTGCTTCCTCCGGGCTTATCCCCAGAAACCGCCGGTGCCATGCCGGTCGATGCGATGACCGCACTGCGCGGATTGGACGATTCGTTGCATTTAAAATCCGGAGAGACGGTGATGATCTTCGGTGCAAGTGGTGGCATCGGACATCTTGCCATTCAGCTTGCTAAACGTATGGGTGCACGCGTTTTGGCCGTAGCATCTGGCGCTGATGGTGTTGCTTTCGCGAAGCGATTAGGCGCAGATGTTGTTGTCGATGGACGTAAAGATGACGTGGTAGCCGCAGCGCAAGCTTTCGCACCAAATGGTCTCGATGCTGCCCTACTCACTGCCGGCGGTGAAACCGCGGAAAAAGCTCTGACCGCGGTAAAGAAACGCGGAAGAGTCGCTTACCCGCACGGCGTCGAGCTAAAAGGGACAGTTCGTTCCGACATCAAAGTCACAGACTATGACGGCTGGCCAGATCAACAAGCAATCGACAAATTGAATCGCCTGATCCAATCAGGACAATTCGAAGTTTACGTCGCACACGCCTACCCACTGGAAAAAGCAACCGAAGCACACAAAGCTTTAAACACTCACTATTTGGGCAAGCTTGCGCTGAGACTTTAGCAAACCGCTGTTTTACCAGCCATACTTTGCTTATGCTAGAAGGGGTGATGAGAGATTTAAGGGACATTTCGAGAGAATTAACGCGAACGATGTCACCATTGCCTATATTGACGGCGGTACTGCTCAGGTAATTGCTGAGGATGATTTTCCCCAGGCGCAGATTTTCTCTGTACCGGAGATGACAGAATTCTCCCAAATCTTGTTGAATGTCTCTAGCAGAAAAGCGGATGTTACTTTTGCCGAGCCTGCCCTTGTTGAGCGCTATCTTCGCACTAACCCGGGATCTGTTGTTAATATTGATGCTAGCAAACCACTCCCCATGTTCCCAAACTGCTGAGCTATCGACAGAGGTGAGTTTGAATTTAAAGCCATGCTTGATGCTGTGCTGCATATATCTCTCAAATATACTTACACCGCTGCGCTTGCTTAAAATTTTGTGAGATAAATGTGAGACGTCGGCTGCACAACAGACTTTATGTCACCGCATAGTTACAGTACTAATATGTAATTAGCCCTGCTTATATGCTCTGTATTACTATCTGTATAAAAATGCTCTGTATCACGATCTTATTGTCTATTGAGAACTCCAGATAAGGATTTCGTGAGATATTGTTGAGCTGTGAATGACTTGTAGTTTTTCGACTGAGAACCATCTCAAAGCCCTAACTTTAATTGAAATAGATATTCGGAAGGAATTATGTCAACAAAAAATCGTATACGTAAAAATATGGGCGCTGCAATCAGCCTGGCTATTGCACTGGCTTTCATACTTCTTGCAATAGGGATTGGTATTTTATACTGTACACAAACTTTTAGTGGATTTAAGCAATTAACTTATGCTACCGACGCTGCAGCATTATCTGGTGCGAAAGAAATTATGACTGTTACGCTTAACTCAAGTCAGGTACAGCAATTACCTAAAGAATTTCAGGCTCTTGGCGTGGATTCTAATGGCAATATCTGCCCTTACGGCACAGACTCTAATGGCCAGCCTGCCTTGTTTAATATACTTTCCTACAATTGTTGTGCTGTGTATTGTTTAGTACAAGCTTTCAACGCTGCCGCTGATAACGATCCTCAAAAAATCGCTAATGCTTGTAATCTAATTAATGCTTTAAACACCTACTTTGCTCCAGTTCTTGACCAAAACATAGTTAGTTCATCAACTATCTCTCAAGCTGCCTCTAACCTTATGGCAGCCAATTCAGTTAATAACTTACCTAGTCATATCTTTAAAAATACAGCGCAACCAACTGTAGTACCTGATAGTATTAAATTCGGTTATTATGCCACTTTTGATCCCTCAGGGGGAGTTTCTTTCCCAGCCTCTTTTTATCCTAATCCAAATCAAACCATTGACACGTGGATAACTCAGAATCATGTTCTCTCCCAGAGTCTATCGAATAGCGGCTCTCCCCTGGTTGCCGCTGCCAAAGAGTTTAATATAGCTAGCATTACCCAAAATGCACAGTTTGCGGGACTTGAAGTTGCTTTGGTACCTATTCAGCGCAACGAACGTACTCATCTTGTCTATACCTCACCAGGATATTATTTCGATACTGCTTTTCCTGGTATGGTCAACAGTCTGCCTC
>Ga0207039_1119_pt2 | contig 16323 bp, 27 predicted proteins | sample Alteio_BWMinCont_74_FD_153264 | JGI IMG/M metagenome (GOLD analysis project Ga0207039, IMG submission 153264) | Enriched cells from forest soil in Barre Woods Harvard Forest LTER site, Petersham, Massachusetts, United States -... | ecosystem: Environmental > Terrestrial > Soil > Temperate forest >... | reverse complement strand
ATATCGTCCGCGAATGCGTCACCATACTGCATCGTTGTCCTGATGTCCGCATGGCGCATTAGCTTCTGCTGTACACCGACCGGTGTACCGACCGAATCCAGCCACGAACGGAAGGTGTGCCTCATGGTGTGCGTTCCCAGTTTGCCGATGCCAGCGGCCATCCCAGCGCTCTGGAACACCATCCAGACCCACGGATAAGACCAAGGCAATCTTCCCAGCTTGAACGGACTGGCGAATATCCAATCGCTCTGCTCTGGGAATTTCGTGGTCTGCTTCCACGTCTTGAGGACTTCCAGCAGTCCCGCATCAAGCGTCATCTGCTTGCGCGATTCTGCCGTTTTCGTCTCATCCACTTTCTGGCACACGATGCCGCGCTCCACTCTCAGCTTTGCGCCCAGCCAATCCACGTCATCCCATTTCAAGGCGAGTGCTTCGCTGATGCGTAATCCGAGACTCACACAGAGGAGTGCTAGCAGGTTGAATGGTGGCTGAAGGTGACGAACGAATCCTTGAAACTCCTCTACCGTGAGACTGCGCGGTAGTTTTGTTCGTTTGGATGCGCCCTTGATCGTTACGAGTTCCATCGGGTTGCGCTGGGTGGCCACGTCGCCGCGCCACATCGCGTAATCCCAAAGGGTACTAAGCAGTCCACGGATGTGCGCTTTGCTCTTAGGTGACAGTGCCAGAGTGCCTAGCCACAATTCGACCGGCCGCGCCTGTAGCTCGGACAGTTCACACTTTCCAAACTTCGGGACGATGTGCAACTTGATCCAGCTTTCATACGACCGGCGGGTTGCGCTGCGGGTTGGCATCTTTTCCTGTCGATAGCCTTCGATGAGACTGCTTACCTGTGGGCCATCTGTCCTAACAACATCGCGGGTTGCATCGGCTGCCCGTAGTGCTGCTTTCTTCGTTGGGTACTGCGTCAGGGTTCCAATCTTCCGTGAGCGATGCTTACCGTTCTCCCAGAAGAAGAGGTTCCAGACGTTGCTGCGCTTGTCGAGTACTACGCTTCCACTACCATGCCGTGCGCTCATTGAATTTTCTCCGTGGGCGCAATGGACGGCGCGGTAAGCATAGCATCAAGGTCGGTTGTCTGGAATCGCCATACGTGACGGCGGGTGCCGGAAAGGATGTATCCCTTAACTTTTCCTTCACGCGCCCACATGAGCAGTGTGGCGGGTTTAACTTGCAGATAGGCCGCTGCTTCGTTCGCAGTGTGCCAGCTTGAGTTGGTCATAAGATCGCCCAGCAACGGGGAAGGGAATTGCTGGGGTGGTGCAGGATGTATACCGTACAGTTGTAAATTCGCCCAATCCAAGGAGTGAACCTAGAGGTAAGGCAAGAGGTAATGCAGGTGTTCTAATCCAGTAATTATGCAACTGGTTTATGCCAAAGGTTTACCAAGGGTAATGCAGGTGTACGGAATACAGGATATCGACCTAGAGTCAGATGGTAATGCCAGAGGGAACCACTGGGATGCTATAGGGATGCACTGGAGTGCCGTGGTTGCCCTGTCCCTCTTCCTCTGAATCCACACTGGCAAGCCCTTGTTTTCGTGCGTTTAGCTGAAAACTCCGTGTTTCCTCTGCCTCAAAATCCGTTGGGGACTGGTCTGGTCTTTCGATGCGTCCACGGTTGAGACGGGCAATGCAAGGGTTGATGCTCGGGTCATAAGCGGGTGTACGGAATACACTTTCAATCCATGCGTGCGTTTCCCAGAACTTGAACATGCTCTTAAGTTCTCGGGTTTTATCTTCCCGTTGTTTGCAGTTGTCCGAGTGTGTAGCCCAGAACAGGTGCGCTGGATTGCAGCAAGCCTTATAAGGGCAAAGGGCTGTATCGTGGCAAGCATCGTAGCGGTTGTTCAAGCTCTCGCGTGTGCTGTATGCCAGCATGAAACGGTGTGTGCTGTGTGTCCGTCTACCACAGCGCTTGACGCCGTAGCCGTCCCTATCGAGTGCGCCCCTATAAATCCAGCAATCGCCAACCATCTCACAGTTGTCGATAATCTCCTGCCGGATTCTGTTCTTATCCCCTGCTGTGAGTAACGGGTACTTCGGTAGTTTGTCGCTCATCGGCCTATCCCTGCGAACCGTGCCAATTCCGTGCGCGAGAACATCGGACGGTCTCCAACGTATCGGGGTTTCAGTTCTCCGCGCTGTACGAGTCTCCAAAGCGTTACAGAACCCACTCCTAAAACTTCGCAAGCCTCTGTACGTGAGTAAAGCATTTTTTCAGTTTTCATCTTCGTAACCTCGTAATCGTTCCATCTGTCTGCGTAGTTGTTCTGCCCGGTGTGCTTCGCATGCCAGCGGATGCGGCCAATTGCGGCTATGCTCCGAAGGGCCGTTCGTAAGCTCTCCGTGCGGATCGGCCGCTAGCGGCCACGGCGGATACATCGGCGCTGGCGGCGCTATCGGCTGTAAGGACTCCTCAGGCTGCGATACCTGGGGCTGTGGTTCCGGCTCAGGTTGCTCGAATCCGCACGCAATGCGCCATGCACGGTAATCGGATTCTGCAATCACAAGAGACTTACCCACGCGGATGGATGGCAATATGTGACCTTGGAATCCTTCGCGGCAATAACGTTGCACCATGCGTGTAGACACTTGCTCAAGTGCTGCAACTTCTCTGACGGTCACGATTTTCCCTTCCATGTGTGCTCCCATTGCGCTACAGCACCGTGACCAGAAACGCGGCTGTTATGGTCGGCACACGCGCTATCTACGCGCACTCGCAGTGGTATCAGGGTGCGTACTGTCGTTGCGCCGGGATGCGCTGGGTTTCGTGCTTCGCATGGGTCTGGGTTGTGCTCGTATTGAAACAATTGGCTGGCCAGACGCTTGGCTTTCATCGCGTCCAATTCAAATGCGTAAGACTCGCTAACTTGCGTCTGCGGGTTCGGATTTTCGTTGCTTAATCCCATCGTTTTCCTCGGTCGGCCTAAATTGTTTTGCGGATATCTGGCGTGCGGTCTCTTGGGGATGCTGCGAAATGCGAGTCATCCGCTGATACTCTGCTACTTCTTGATATGTAGGCATAAAGATCGAGCAACCTCACGATGGAAGCCGCGAGGTTGCTCTGTTGCATTCCGGCAGGTTCGCCGCGAATGCGCGGCCATGAAGGAATCAAGGCCGAACTTGTAAAAGATCGGGCAGCCCAGCGATGGAAGGCGCATAGGCTGCCCTGTGTGCCAGCGTGGAGGCATTAATTCTGCGCTGGCACTCCCGCGAGGAATACGCGGGGAACTTGATTTAGCGTTTGATTGCAAACTGCGTAAGGTCGGTGGTTTTTAGATGGCCGCTACCCATGCGATGCGCCCACAATTTCAAACCAGCAGAGCGTGCAAGGTCGCAGAAGAATAAATCTTCGCTTTGCTTTACCTGCAACAATTCATCGTCGTTGGTGAGCGTGCGGAACCAAGGTCCCTTGGGAAGTCGCTCCCATACGGTATTACGGAGCAGTAGGACTCCGCTGCCCATCTTCGACAGTCCCATGAAGTTGCCGTCAGTCATACCGGGAATAAAATCGCAGTTCAATTGAAACGAGCGGCCACCATTCTTGCTCATGCCACAAGGCAACCCCACTACGTCTATCTGTGGGGTTGCCTCTGCAACGATGTTTAGGACGTTCGGAGGAATGGTTTGATCGTTGTCAATCATCAGCAACCAATCGAATTTACGATTCCTTGCCACGGCAACGCACTGGTTTCTAGCGTAATCGACTGGAGTCAGCCCCAAGGCAAGCTCCACCGTTACCTCGAAACGCGAATCACGCTGCATCTCAAGCAACGCCATAAGCAGAGTAGGGTTCAGCCATCCATCCCGTTCTAAACCACAGAGCGGAGTGACAAGTACCTGGGGCTTAGTTGCCGTTGTCATTGTTACCAGTAAAGCTCTGCGCGGCTGACGGCGCGGGAGTCCGGGCCACTTAGCGGGAATTGTCCCACTGGTTGGCGCGGTCCGCCATTGTCGGCCGCCTTGTCCAAACTCGCCTTTGCCCAGTCGCCATGCACGCGGTAATCGGAACCAGCGCCGTTAGAGCCTTCGATTACCTTGTGATCTACCTGCCGCGCGCGCTCTTGCTGACGGCCTTGCACTGCCGCGCCGGAAACGGTCGCATTTTCGCGGTTGTTTTCGGCTGGCTTAACTTTGCTGTCTAAGTTGGCTGATCCTGCATCTACGTTGGTGCCACGGCAGAACGATAGGCTGTTTTGATTCGCGCTATCGAATCCGTGGGTTGATTTTAAGGAGTCGGTTTGTAATGGTCGCTGACCGCCGGGAAGTTCATCGGATGCGGTAGTCTGAATTTTAATTACTGGAGTATCTGACATTTTTGCCTTTCAAATTTTGATCTATTGCCTTTCGTGGACGTGGGCAGCCGTACTTGTGCGGCTGCCCCTTCCTCTGGCGGGAGAAAGGCGAAGCGCCAGAGGGAATCTTAATTTCGTTGTATGTCGGACGGCGGCCAAGTGAGGTTTTCTTTTTCGGCGCGTTCCCTTTCGAGTCGGCCCAGCCAATAAAGCAGGGACTGGAAAACGACTGCCGGGTCTTTTGCTCTTGTCTGCCGCGTTTGCTTAATTGCTTGCAAAATATCAGTTGCGCGGTGTTCCGCGAATAGAGTTTCCCACGCATCTGCGTCGAGATCGAATGGCCAGATTGCCGCCCAACGAACTTTTGCCAGTTCGATGGCTTGCTCTACGGAACCTTGCTGCATTACTTTCTCTTTTTAGTATGGATACGGGAAACTGCATCCGCGCCAAATTCTCGGATAAACGCTACTCGTTCTGCTCGCGTCAGGTTCTGGTAATCGGCGTAGCTCATGTTTTGATCGAGTACGCCCACAGCCGGGGTTAGGACTGGAGCATTAGATTTTCGCGCCCATGCGTCAGCGCCATGCTCACGGATGTAATCCAATTTCATTGCGGTCGTCCAGTCGTGCGGGTTGTCGGCCGCTGTGACAAACAAGTGCGCGAATTCTGCTCTGTTGGCGAAGTTCCTCAGGGCCAGCCCGGTATTAAAAATGGTGTCACCTTGTTTAAGGACCAGCAGACCGTCATCCATTGCGGGGGTAACTCCGAGGGTTGCTAGTGCTGCGATTACATCGGTCATTTTGGTTTCTGGTTTTGGTCTTGCGCCTATTCCGCTGAATTCTCTGCGAAGGGCGCTATCAAGTTGTGCTGTGGTTCCAAGTGTAGCCATGTGGTTGTTGCCTTTCAGAATTTGTACCCTCGTCTGCCGTCCCCGCGTTGGTATTGGCGTTGTTTTGCTCTAACGGAGTCGCGCCCCTCAGCACACAGTTCCGCTGTGTACTTGGAACAAACGTCTAAACGTTCGGAGAAGAATCCGGGCTTCGTGAGCTACGCGGGGACGGAACGAGGTCTTGGTTGGTAAGATCGTTGGTGTAACTAAGTGGGGTGCTACGGGTAAGTGCGGGACTAACTGCCTAACTGAGTATCTATACTTAGTATAGCACGGGAATGTACAGAAAGTCAAGGAAATGCCCTGAAACGTCCTTGTAACCCATTGATTGCAGAGTAAATATAAACACGTTCGAGATGACTTACTAAAACAAGGCAAATACGATGAAAAGCGCCGATTCCAACGGGGCACTAATCCCTGCGGAGAGTGTAGCCGAGGGCAACACAAGAGTTGCAGGCCAAAGCTCGACGGTACGCTGTACCTACATATCAGGGGTATGTAGGTCCGCGCCGACGTGGAGCGTAAGGTTGGAGTGCCGGTGGAAGAGGCGGTCAGGATCTGGTATCCGCGGTGGCAGAGGGAGTTCTGAGGAACACTAGGGAGTGTAGGGAAATATTAGGGAACGCTGGGGGGACTCCCCCCGAGCGCTACCGAACGTGATAGGTGTTGACACACACAGTTAGGCTATGGACAAGCTAGGAACAGCCGTTGCAAAGTGCAACACCTGTTAAGAAGTGCAACAACCTTACCTGTGGACTAGCTAGGATTGCCAAAGAAAATGCGCGGCGTGGGCGCGTGACTATCCCGATGACTCGTGACATACCATGCTTTACCTATGGGTTACCCACGGCCTTTATCTGCCACAGCCGAAGGGTACCCCACAGGATACCCAGTGGAAGCCCACTGGGTTACCATCCAGAGGGCGCAGTACTACAGTGGTTTCGCGGGTTTTCCGTGTCTAGTTAGACTCTAGGCTATTCGGCACACTGCGAATGCTCGTAAGTCATTGATAAACTGTCAGAATAAAAAGTACTTGACAATTTGTAAATAAGGTCTAGAGTCCAAACACCACAAAGCAGTAACGAGACGGTGTGTATCGAAACGGAGAAGACTATATGACAGGGCAGCGGGTAGGTTACAGGCGGGTATCCACAGTGGATCAGAACCTAGGCCGTCAGCTTGACGGCGTACCAGTGGACAAGACATTCGAGGATAAGGTGTCTGGGAAGAATACGGACAGAGCCCAGCTTAAGGCGTGCCTAGGCTTTGTTAGAGAGGGTGATACGCTAGTCATTCATAGCATGGACCGACTAGCTAGGAATCTGATGGACCTACAGCAGATCGTGTCAGAACTTACTAGCAAGGGTGTCTCTGTACAGTTCATGAAGGAAGGACTTACGTTTACTGGCAACGACGATGCATTCTCTACTTTGCAATTGCAGATGATGGGTGCATTCGCGCAGTTTGAACGTGCGCTGATACTCGAACGACAAAAGGAAGGCATCGCCATTGCCAAGGCCGAAGGCAAGTACAAGGGCAGGAAGCGTAGCCTGAGCAATGCCAAAGCAGAGGAATTGCGGCTAAGGGTGGCCATGCGTACCACGTCCAAGGCTGACTTGGCAGAGGAATTCGGAATCAGTCGCGAGACGCTGTATGCATACGTCCGGTCGGCAGAAGTCAAGGAACTCAAGGAACGCTGCGAGTAGTAAAGAGTCCGGTAAGTGTCTACGGGTCTAGCGCCTCATTACAGCCACGTAGTGAGGCGTTTGTTTTTGTAAGTGCTTACCACGTTGCACGAATAATTATTGATCCTAGGGCACGCTAGGCATGTAGCCATGCAAAACAATTTGTATTGGCACGGAGATCGGCATAACCCTTTGGTATCCCTCTGTACGTTGCTCCCTGTAGCATTCCCACGTCGTTTACCTGTGGTACGTATGTCGGGATGTTCTGTACGAGGTTCGCAATGCTCTGGGATTTGATTTCGGTGCATTGTGCACTGAAATTAACCTGCAAGGGAGTTTCGCTGCAAAACGCAGCGAAACGCGAGGATGAGCAACGAACTTCGTTGAAGATGAGTCTATGCCGTTCGGCTGGACAACTGTACAGAATACAGTCCTAGCTAGCCCTAGATACCAGCCACACTGCTAAACCTTGGCCTATGCAGTTCCCTTGGGGAACCGGATACCGGAAGCACATCCCTTGGGGATGAGGGTGCCGGAAGTGGAGGCTCAGAGCCTCCTCTGCGACTCCGCAGAAACGCGAAGCTATTCCTCTTGACGTATTCGTTTACGGCCGCCACTGGAATACGCTCCAGCCTTCCAATGCGTACCAGCGGTAGCAGTCCCTTGCGGAGCAGGGTCCGCAGAGCGTATTGCCCGATACCCAGCTTGCGCGATACCTGGCGCCGCGATAACAGGACAGGCTGCGTCTCTGTGACGTAGTTGGTCAGCCATGCGCGAGAGATGCGGACGGTACAGCGAATACGCTTCGCTGGAATGATGCCGCGCTTAATCTCGCGTTTGATCGTATCGACAGAGACGTGCAGCAATGCGGCAGCCTCTGTCATGGTGCACAGAAGTGGGTCCATGTTTTTCCTCGGTGGTTGACCAGTGGTTGACGTGTAGGTGTGGGTTTACTACCGGATGGTGTGTTAGGTGGTTTCAGTGGCCGCGCTTTGGGTGCGCGGGTTGGTGGTTTAACTTGCGAGTGCTTCGTCGAAGGCTTCGGCAGCGGACATCACTGCTTCTTTACGGAAAGCGGCTATCAATTCGGCATCAGGGATGGAGCGGGAAACCAAAGCAAGTACGTTGCGGAGTTGCACTTCGTTCGCTTGGCAGAGCAACTGATCGACTGCATGGTTTGTCATCGGTGATTCCTTTCAGTTGAATTGGCGGAAGGCAGGTCGTTGGCTACCAGTTCGCAAGCTCATTGGCTAACCAATTTTCCATGCCTTCCGCTCTGGGACTTGTACACGCGTGCTGGAAGGTTGTCAACGTTGGCAAGAAAAGCAAGTTACACATCGGGGATGTGTTCTATAATTCAGCGATCCCACTGGAGGACTTCATGGCGAACAAAGTCGATCGGCTGACGCTGTTCCCGCCGTCGGGGAAAAGAATCATAATGCTCATTAAGAGCCACAAGGTCACGGCCGATACATTCGTGTTGGCTTATACAGACGTTGACGGTATCAGCTACGAAACCACACTTCCATTCGCAGTTGAGTTTATCGAAGAGGGCCACAAAAAAGCACCGTTCAACGACTAGCCATAGAACGGTGCACAGAAGACGGGAGGGCTTTTACTGATGGCGGAACATTCCTTCGGGTTCAACGTGAAGTGCGTAATGATGCGTAACGCGCTGAGAGTGTTTGGGTCAAACGGACCGTCGAAAAGGGAACTTGTTATCCAGATCGAGAAGTTGGAGAAGCTAGCGAAGAAGTTCGAGAAGAAGTTTACTGCTGCTTTGGTTTTGTCAACTCCACGGGAAAAGTATCGCCAGAAGGAGGCTTCGGACCTGCATCGACTGACCCTCCAAGCTAAGCATGTCGATGAGTTGTTCGCAAGGATGATTGAGGAAGTCTTGCAAGCGAATTACCCGAACGAGATTCCAGTTAAGCGTAAAGCGTTCACTGCGCGAGCACGGAAGTTCACAGCGCAGTACAACAGGTTGATACAGGCAGATGCGAAGAAAATGATGGCGGAAGCGAAGACGAGCGCATTAGCGGAATTTTCCCGGTCAGAGCTATCAAGCGGAAAGGGTTGATAAAACAAACCTGCGCTCTACGCATTGAAGCCTAATATCCACCTGCCATTCCCCTGCTAATTGATCTACTAACATCTACTAAGATCGAGTTAAGCGCCGTCCATTGCGCTGTAAGTTGTTATAACTAGGTTTTGGCGTGTTTTCGAATCCCACTCTCTCCGCCAGTTTCAAAAATCACAGCCAAACATGCGGGTTCGGTGATCCGGTTACTATTTTTTCCGGGTTGCGGTTACTAAATCGTGAAACTCCCACTCCGACGCGGTATTGAAGAGTATGGAGATTTCATGGCAAACCGTGCTGTAACCCTATACCTTCGAATCAAAACCCCTGAGGGCAAGAAGCCCTACTGCAAGCCTGTCTTCCTCGCTAAAGGGCGTCTGAAGCCCCTCTACGCCTTCGTTGATGGCGAACCTGAGCATCGCCCGGAGGGCGTCTACTACATGCGCTTTGGTGCCGACAGCGGCAAGCAACAGATGGTGCCGCTGGGGAACGATCCCTATTTGGCGCTCGACAAAGTCGCCGAAAAAGAGCGTTGGCTGCGGGATCGGGAACGTGGCATGGTGACCCCTATAGCACCGCATCAGCCGAGCATCGTAAGGCTTCAGCAAATCGGTCGCCGCGCCCACATCACTCATCCTCGGATCGAGCCAGAGGTCGTAGTTGTCGGGCTCAAGGATCACTGGCATTCGGTCATGGACAGGTGAGGTCACAGCATTTGGCGCGGTGGTTAGGATCGAACAGGTCCTGATCCAATTGCCACTAGGGTCTTTCCAGCGATCCCACAGACCTGCGAACGCGAATAACTCCCCATCGTTAACTTCAAAGCAGTAGGGCTGCTTGGATTTTCCCGTCCGCGACCACTCGTAGAACCCGTCTGCTGGAATCAGACACCGACGAAGTCGCAGAGGATCGCGGAAGGCAGGCTTCGTGGCGGCTGTCTCCGACCGTGCGTTGATCGTGCTCGTCGCGACGGACGGGTCCTTTGCCCAATGTGCAATCAGGCCCCACTTCATGAGCGAAAGCTGCCGGACTGGTTCCTTTGGATGTTGGCGGATAACCGGAACAGCTAGGGTGGGTGCAATATTGAAGCAAGGCGACCATTCCTCGTCCCACGGACCGCAGTCGAAGTGCTCCTCGATTAGCTGCTTCCGCCGCGAGAGTCGGTAGCGACCGCACATTAGGAGATTATGGCAGATGGAATCAAATGTCCGACACGGACTTTAGTCTGATCCGAAACGGCTTTTCAAGAACGACCTCCTGCGGAGTCGGAAAACAATTCTACGATTTCTCTCCCTTTCGGAGTGATGGACCATCGATGAATCTTCGCTCCGTTTTCCTTTTTCATTTCCTTCTTAGCGACGAGATTCTTTTCCCTAAGCCTCTCCACGATCTGGCTCACTTCGGCATGGGTCATGCCTGTTTGCTTGGCAAGACTGGTGCGAGTGCGGAGAGCCTTTTCGCCCTTGGCTAGTGCTTGAAGAACTTCATATTCCTGATCGTTTAGGTTTGGCAAAGGGGCTTTAGTTTCGGCTTCACCCGTTTCAGATTCGGCCTCCGTTTCCTTCTCGATGATAGGCTCGACGGCAGATTCAATTAATGAATGCCTTTGAAGATACTGCACCTACCAGACAAAAACCAAAGAACACCAAAATATTCTTCGATAGATCATCTGGTTTCTTACGAATGTCGTCCAGAATACTGCTAGAAATCGTATTTAAGAAGAGCGGCACCAAAAACGCCGCGCCGATCCCCAACGCGATGCTTTTCGACAAGCTGCTCTCCTCCGGCTCGGTTCGGCGAGTTAGATAGAAGTTGAGGAGTCCTCCGAGAACGCCAGCGAAAATAATCGCCACTGCTAATATCTCAAATAGACGTGGTTGGGTCATGGAAACTTGAGCGGGGTCCATTTTGTGTCGTGTTCTCCAATCCGGGATGGCAGATATGATAGTGCAGTGCGGCTACCCTGTACGCTCGGAACCATCCATCGCCCTCCCTAAGGCCCAAAAGCAATCTAGTTTCGACGGGCCTCCTGACGTGTTTGTCCCGCATCTAGCCGTCTTTGAGCTAAATCCATAAACTCAGAATGAAGAACCTCTCCACGGAAGTTCTTTCTCAACTCATTATCCCAAAGCGGGGCGAGCCCGAACTGGCACTGCTTACCACGACTGCTTCGGGTCTCCTCAAACATACAACGCGCTGTGACGCTGTTCGTAGGAATTTGGCTCCGCGTCAGGAGGTCCTTCCACAATTCTTCTGCGGCTGCCTTCGAAAGGCATCGGACGGAGGGGTGTGAAGGTGTGCTCATGTATGTATATACAATTGAGAGCTTGAAAAACGAAAAAGAAAACGGAAATATTGTTGGCATTTCAATTGCGCCGGGTCAGGTCGGAAATGACTCCACGCACCGACACTTCCACCTTCGGAAAGGTACGAACGCAAAAGCGGATCGGCTCGATGGCTGGCGGGGCGGTCCGTTTGACCCCTGCCGTGCTTATGTTGGATATTGAGACGCATGGACGTTGAACGCACCATTGACGAGATTGAGCAGCTACAGGAAATGTTCGAAGCGCCGGATATTAGGCCACTCAGCGCAAGCGACATCTCTGCTGCGAATCGAAGGCACGATGAAATGCTTGCGCACAGCCCTTGGTTTCGGCTCTGGCAACATTTTGGCGTCTGTTGCCGAGGGGAGGGCGAAGGTGGGCCTCGGATTCAGAGCTAGTGCCGCCATGCTGACTTTCCCAGAACGCGAATGAATTAGGTGAATTCGTTTATTGATGAGGCGTGCAGTGGCCGAACGTAGGAAGGTAAAAGAGCTAAAGGCGAGTGCATCGTGGGTGACGGATGTCGAGAACTTTCGTGCGGACTTCGACGAAAACGACAAAGATTGGGTGGACACCAAGGTCCTTAAGAAGAAAATCGAAGAACACGTAAGGAAGAATCCCGATACTGGGCTTACGCTTGACCTTTTCAACGAAATCGTCACGTGGAAGCTCGAAAGGCAGGAAGATCGAACCCGTCATACCAGAGGTGAAAAGGTCACTGAGGAGTTCGTCCGGCTGATTACGACTTGTGCGTTTGCTCTAAGCCATTCGGATCGAAAGTCGCTGGTCAGAGGTCGCATTTGCGTTCTGCAAGGCATACCGGGAGTTGATATGGGAATTGCCAGCGCCATTACTGCGTTGAGGTTTCCAGATCAACATGGCGTCATTGACCCGGTTCTTTGGGAAGTCATCTACGGAGAAGAAAGGTCAGGATTCTCGTTGTCCGAATACCAAAAATATCTGGAGGACCTGCTGTCAACCGCAACAAAGCTTGGTTGGCCCGCTCAGGAAGTGGATTTCTTCACTTGGAAGATGGGTCTGGAGCGGAAGAAGAAAAAGTAGGAGTGACGCCTTGTGATCGTGCCGCTCAGTTCCAGACGGCGTCAGGAGCGATACAGAATTTGTGGTTACTATTGGTTACTTTTTTGGGGTATGATGGCTCGTTTTTCGAGCTGCTGCGGGCTTCGTCGAACTTCGTCGAGCTTCGCCGCAGACGTTTTCTAAATCACTGCGTCATCAGTGGGATGGATCGATTTTCGCAGTCTCGCTGTGAAATTTGAAGTTGCGCCGAGCAGAATCCCACTCTCTCCGCCAACAAGTCTTACGTGCAGAGAAAATCCGCCGCCCTTTCCCCCAAAATGCGCGAAACATGCCCGTTTTTCGCGACATTCGTTCGACAACATGGACTGGAGAGAACGGACTGCTCGGGATCGAATAGCGTCAACGTGCTGGCTTTTCTCTGGATGGCAAATGCGCAGTGCGGTTTCAAGGATCGCATAAGGCGAATGCAATGCGATCAAAATCCCGGGCTTCGGGCATCGCGAGTTGACTTTTGCCAGCAGGTCGGGCATTGGTTCGAAGCTTCCTATAAGCCCGTTTCTGGATAACTTCCGGGTTGCCGACTACCCGCTCGGAATCCATCGAGCGTGAAACCCAACGGCAGGAGTTCGACTCACTTTATGCCGGCTTCCAATGGTTGGTCCTTTGCTCCCCTAATCAAAAGCCACAAGATGATCGCTGGTTCGCCCAGCGTTAGCGGGATGTTCGCGATTCGGCCCACGAGATTCGCGTAACTCGGCAGAAGCAACGGCGTAAGACTATCCGCCAAGTAGCCGAAACACGCCGCGATCAGCAGTACGCCCAAGATGCGGGGAAGGAAACCCGACTTAAATGCGAGCAGCCCGAAGAAGAAAAGCCAAGGGCCAAAGATCGAGCCGATAACGTACCCGTAGCGATGCAAATCGAGGAACAGCATGGCCATGGCTTCGCGTTGCGGCTGGCCCAATACCGACAGGAAGTCCGCACCGCGCAAAAGTGTCAGGGCAGCGATCTCGTTTAGCACATTCACGCACATAACGGGAACGAAGGCCAGACCCAGAATCACCATCAGCGAAGCATACGTCTTGTTCACCCCGCCGAGTAATCGGTACAGAACCCATAGCAGGAAGATAAATTCGACCGCACAGATCAGTTCGGAGACGATACCGAGGCGGAAAAGCCTCTCGGAAGCGAGGATGTTGTTGGCGGTTGCAGCCGCGTTACCAGATACGATCAGTCTGCTGGGGACATAGATGATGCCGAAGAAGCCGGTCACCCCGTTCACTAGGTACAGCAGGCCCGCGATCCTTGCTGTTTTCTTGGTTGAGTTCATACCTTCTCTCCTTGCTGATGACTCACGCCTAAGGTACGGTTCCTCGCTGCAACCCGCTCTACTATGTCACGTCCGGGGTCGATACAGGTTCCGTCATCATGTTGGCCATTTCAATTTCTCGGAAATTTCAACTCTCTTTCCCCACGCTTCTCACCCCCTAAACGTCACGAAGCCACGTGCCATCGGTATGAGCCAGAAGCAAACACCGGTTCCTCCCGTATGACGGGATACTCGGACACTCTCGGATTATGGAAGAGTAGCCGACCACCCGGCGATTTGACGCGTGCGCTCAAACAACGAGATGTCATAAACTTCGTATGTGCCGCCGATCGCTGTGAAGAACGAGCAGCGCCTATTCCTATTGTTGGCATTGTTGTTGTTGTTTCTGGTGGCCAGGATTCTTCAGCTTTTTGCAGGTAGGATCCCCAGCCTTCTTATTGTCACCTTCCACGTGATTCCCCCCGCGCTTTTCGCTGTGGTACATGGAGCGCGCATCTACCGTTCACGTGGCATCCTCATCTTCGCAACTCTATGCCTCGGGGTCGGAACCCTCTTTGAGAGCCTGAGTCTGCGAACCGGCTTTCCATTCGGTTATTACAGGTTCACCGATCTGATGGGGCCGAAGCTCTTCGATGTGCCGATTCTGCTTTCTCTAGCCTATGGGGGGATGGGTTATCTGTCGTGGGTTCTCGCCGTCGTAATCCTGGATTGCCAGAACGAACCGCTCTCGGGGAAGAAGATCGTCTTATTGCCGCTGGCGGCAAGCTTCGTCATGACGGCCTGGGACCTTTCCATGGACGCGGTCTGGGCAGACATGGTGTCCTCGGCTGCGGAGTAGCCTTCAAGATTATGCCGCAGTCAGTTTCTACGACCGAACGAAGCCTGGTGACGACGAGTTTCTGACTCTCGATGTCTCCGGCATTACTTTCGATCCGACGTGTTCACATTCGAAACAAAAGCACAATAACTTCGCCCCGACTATTAGCTTTTCGGAGAGGGTGAGCGCGTCGCGGTCAGGGGTATCGTAACTTTTTCTGCCGCGCTGAATCTGATTTGACATGCATAGGGATGTCTTTCTGCTGATGCTGCTCTTGGCGTGCATAGTCGCTACCAGTCCAGCTCAGGGAAACCTCAATCACCTGCGCGGGCAAACGTCGCCGTACCTGAAAAGGGCAGTTTCCCAACCCGTTGATTGGTACCCTTGGGGTCCGGAGGCCTTCACGCATGCCAGAGAACTGAATCGCCCGATTCTGCTGGATGTCGGCGCCGTGTGGTGTCCGTGGTGTAGCCTCATGGATCGCGATACCTACACAAACGTGGCGACGGCCGATTACATCAATCAGCACTTTGTTTCAATAAAGGTTGACTTCGATTCTGCTCCGGAGTTGGTGGCGCAATTGCAAAGAGCTCAAGCGCTGCTAAACCTGCCCGCGGGGCTGCCACTCCTATCTTTCATCACACCAGAGAGAAAGCTCTATTTTGGCGCGAGTTACCTGCCGGCCGAGCACAAGGCGGGCAAACCGTCGTTTCGAGAGGCAGCGGAAGAAGCACGGAACCGCTATGCCGAAAAGAGCAAGATCGAGGAAGAGTCGTTTCAATTGGAGGTTCCTAGGAAACCATGAAGATAATTATCCCGTTATTGTGGTTATTGCTTCTCTCAGCGGCTACTCTGTTTGCAATCGATAACTTGAAACTCAATTCGCACCTCGACTACGGCAGTGACAGCTTCGACGGTCCACTCATCACCGGATCGGATGCTCAGTCAGGGTTTGTTTCGGGCAAGACCAACTACGTCATCATGTACGGCGAAGGATGCTTTAACTCAAAGAGGCAAGCGCGTCGCACGGTTGAGCTGTACAACAAGTACCGTTCCCAGGTGCACTTTGTGGTCGTCGACCTTGACGTTCAGCGCTCGCCCGAACAGCAGGAACTGGTCAAGAAATACTACAAGGGCTATATCCCACATGTCGTCGTTTTGGACGCACACGGTGAAACCCTTTACAACCAATCCGGCGAAGTGGACTCCGCAGTCATTGAAGACCTCTTCAAGAGATCTGCCGGGCAGTGAGTGACGAGATCTTCGGAGGGAATCGATGGGCAAGGTCGTATACATTTCGAAGTCAACGATAGAACGCAAGCGCGGCCCGTTGCGTATCGCACATTTGCCAGGCGAGGCTCAGCCAGTCATCTATAGTGTGCATGGCGCGATCGCAGAGCACTATAAAGTTGACCCCGCAAAACTAAGCGAATCACACGCTGCTACGATTGACTACGTCATTTCGGCGACCGCCGGCTGAATGCTGGGCACTTTCGGAGGCGCGCTGGAAGCGCGTCAAATTGATGCCAGCGAAGGGAAGCTCAGCGCGGAAGTGACCGGCGAGGTGGAAGAGGAAGATGGAGTGCTGGTCATCCGTAGGATCCATGTAGCGATGCTCCTCAGGGAACCCACCTCCGAATAAGCACCCTTCGATGTAGGGCACGCTTATATCGGTAACCAAGGCCAAGAACTGGGGGAGAGGGGGGCATCAGTTCCGATGCGCACCCTTCGGCCCATTTGCAGAGTGATCCTTATTGCTCAGTGCATATTTCGCATTCAGTGTACTTTGGTAAGGGCACAACCAAAGTACACTGAATGCGAAATATGCACTGAGCAATAAGG
>Ga0207039_1139_pt1 | contig 16626 bp, 12 predicted proteins | sample Alteio_BWMinCont_74_FD_153264 | JGI IMG/M metagenome (GOLD analysis project Ga0207039, IMG submission 153264) | Enriched cells from forest soil in Barre Woods Harvard Forest LTER site, Petersham, Massachusetts, United States -... | ecosystem: Environmental > Terrestrial > Soil > Temperate forest >... | reverse complement strand
CAATTGTAACTTTACTTATTTCATTGCTGTTTGGTCAATTAATGGCACCGCAAATGGTATCAGGGCGTTTTGGCGGCGGAGGCGGACGCGGTGGTTTCGATCGCGGTGGCTTTGATCGTGGTGGTGATTGGGGTCATGGCTTTGACGAAAGTCATTTTGGAAATATCGATAAAAGTTATTATGAGCATCCATCTGAAACTGGTTTCGGTACGCAAAGGCCTTTGGCTACTGATGGTGGCTTAGGTAGATTTATGAACAATGGTATGGCACGAAATATAGCTGCTCCTGTACGGGGACCGGTAGGAGTAAATGGTGACTCTGTAAGACACGCTTATGCTGATCATCCTTATTATGATCATAGAGCTTTTGATGCTGATTGGTGGGCACATCATAATAACTATGGTTGGTATTATCCCTGGATGGGTGGTGGTTATGCTTGGGGCTATACAAGCTGGCCAATGATGGCAGGATTCTTGGGCATGGCTGCCGCTACTTCACCTGTTCCTTATGATTACGGCAATAATATTACTTATCAAGGCAATAATGTTTATTATGGATCGCAACCCCAAGCTACAGCAGCTCAGTATTCTGACCAGGCAAATAACTTAGCAACATTGGCTCCTGCTATTTCATTGTCTACAGAGCCTGGAGCACCATTGCCCAAACTTAAACCAGAGAATCAAAAAGACTGGAAGCCATTTGGTGTTTTTTCTCTTGTGCAAGGTGGACAAACTGACTCTTCCAAACTCTTTCAAATTATGGTAAACAAAGAAGGCATCATTCACGGAAACTATTACGACATGATGACCGATGAAGTGAAACCAATAAGTGGTTCTATTGATAAAAAGTCTATGCGCGCAGCCTGGAAAATAAGCGGTGTCAAAGATGTTGTTTACGATACTGGCGTGTCTAATTTGCTCAAGCAAGAAAGTCCTATTCTTGTTCATTATGGCAAAGATAAAACGCAACAATGGAATCTTGTGCGCTTAGAACAACCAAATAAAGCTAAAGTGCCGACTGACAAAGCAGCATCAATGGTGGATGAAGCTAGTAAGCCTATTAGCAAAGCAGCATCGATGTCAGACATAACGACTGACTCAACACAAGCGGCAACAGAGCAGCCAAATAAAATCACTGCGCCGACAGACAATAACATATAACAAGATTCGACAATTCTCACAAACCATCGCTAATTTATATGAGTTCTTCTTAAGCAAGTCACAAAATGCGGAGATTAGAGTTTTATTCTCCGCATAAAAGCGGAGAATGATATTGCATTTGCGGAGCAAGGACGTTTGCTGGGAGACACAAGGATATTGAAGGTATTGTGTTTAAAATGTGCTTCTAACGGTGACGTCTGGGTACATATTTTTTTGCCCTATTGGGGTTAGATTTGATTATGTCTTAGGACTAAGGTGATGCAATTGCTTTTTCACTATCATCATTTCCTTTCACCTCGGTAAGAGTGAAATGGAAAGTTGTGCCTTTGCCAGGTTGCGAATCTGCCCAAATTTTCCCGCCGTGTCTTTCAACAATTCTCTTGCATATTGGCAGTCCAATGCCGGTACCAGGATATTCATCTTTGCTGTGCAAACGCTTAAACGGTTGAAAAATCTGGTTAGCATATTTTTGATCGAAACCTATACCATTGTCCTTTATTGAGAACAGCCATTTTCCGTTTTTCCTAATGGCGTCAACGTGAATTTTAGGATCACGACTGTCGCGAAATTTAATAGCATTGCTAATCAAGTTCTGAAACAGCATTGTTAGCAAAGTATCGTTTACATGTAAAAGAGGCAATTTACCATGAGTGATTTTTGCTCCACTTTCTTCTATGGCAGTTAACAGGTTAGTTTTTACTTGATCTAAGACCTTTTGCAAATCAGTTACCGTAATCATCATATTCTCACTATCCACTCGAGATAGTACCAAAAGATCATTGATCAGTGTGCACATTCGCACCGCCCCGTCTACAGCAAATTGAATAAGTTCGTCAGCTCTTTGATCTAGATGTCCTTTGTATCTTTTTTCCAAGATCTGTAAGCATCCTGCCACAGCCCTCAGTGGCTCTTGCAAATCGTGCGAGGCTATATAAGCAAATTGTTGCAGTTCAGAATTCACACGTTCCATTTCAGCTAAAGCCAATTGTTTTTGTTCTGCTTCTTTGCGATCAGTGATGTCAGTATTTATTTCTATTATACTGGCTGGGGCCCCTTGCGAGTCAGTTTTAAGTGCTTGCCTGCTTTCAACAATGATTGGGCGGCCGTCCTCTCGATAGTGAGTCAATTCGCCTTCCCAATGTCCTTTAGCAATGATGTCCTGGTCAATTTGAGCTAAAGGTTTTGCAGATTCTGTCTTTAACAAATCTTGGGATGTCTTTTCCATAACTTGTTTTGCTGAATAGCCATACATTTTCTCGGCGCCCACATTCCAATAACAAATGGTTCCGTCCAGATTACGTACTAAAATGGCGTCGTTAAACACATCAAACAAAGCTGCTTGCTCTTCTAATACTTGGATAGCGTGTCTTTTCTCTGTGATATCACGAGTCACTTTGGCAAATCCGGTCAACTGTTCAGAAGGATCATAGAGAGCTGTGATAACTATATTGGCCCAAAATCGGCTGCCGTCTTTGCGCATACGCAGAGCTTCTTCTTCGTATCGACCATTTTCCGAGGCCATCTTCAATATCTGCAAGGGCTTGCCTTTTTCTTTGTCTTCAGGCAGAAAAAATTGGGAAAAATTCTTGCCAATTATTTCATTTGCTTTGTAACCTTTGATGCGTTCAGCACCTTCATTCCAAGTGATCACATTGCCGCGGGGATCTAGCATAAATATCGCATAATCTTTAATACCGGATACTAACAAGTGAAAATTGCTCTCGCTTTCAAGTAATTGTCTATTTACTTTTTCAAACTCTTCATGTCCTTTCAATTTAAGGGTTTTTGGCACAAGTGGCCATAAAGCTATTGTTGTAAATATAGCCAAGGCTGCTGTGCAAACCTCTATTACAGCCTTAATCCAATATAAGGGCCGATATAAGCCCCAGATTTGCATTATATGAAGTATTCCAAAAGCAATAAGAACCATTGACAAAAGCCAAAAAATCAAGTGACTTGATCGCTCTTTTCTATTCTGAATGAAATGTTTTAAGATCCAAAAAAGAACAAAACATGCTGCACTAATACTGGCATTGCTTATAATTTTGGTCCACAGCAATATTGGATCCTGCTGTAATATAAAATCATGTGGTGCAGGAACAACTATATTTTTAGCTTGTACAGAAATATTCGAAGCAATAACAACCATCACGCCCGTGAATACGAGCCGTAATTTATCCGTATATACTGACCAAAACCCCTTGCCTATAGGCATCCATAAAAACCTGAATGTCAACCGCAAAACTGTGAGCACATTGGTACTTACCCAAAGCATATCAAATTCAGATTATATGTCATTAAAAATACAATAAAACTAGACATTTACCGTAATATTTTGCCGATAATTTAAAGTTTACCAATCAATACGAGTTAAGACTGAATTACGCTTCTTTAATTCATTGCTAGACTGACAATTAATCATGCCAACTTGTTCATTGCCGAAAGTTTAACGGTGATGTAGATAGAAATTTCACAAATATCTTACAAAAACGGCAAGCTTAGCCTTTAGTCTCGATAATAAATCGAGCAGCAACGCGCATAGGAATTAAAAGATCAATGAGCCCACGGGTGTTCGGCTTGTAATTGAGACTCTAAGGTATCTAGATTCTTTAGCCGTTGTTTTAATATCTGCTCCGGTAATTCTCCACGCTTAGCCAATTTCTTTTTGTACCTTAGATTCATTATCGCTGCTGTAGGAGTGTTAATTAGAGAATAACCCTGTCCTACAACTTGCGGTATCGCTCCAGCAAAATTAAGCTGGTTTCTCACCTTAGGTTGTTGGGGATAATCATAGTGAGCTACAGCCGAAAGAATCGAGCGGCTAAGAGAAGCAAGACCGATCAAAGGACCAGAAATGGCCTGCTGTGCTGCTACTCGCCGTAGTTTTTGTATGCGATTCGTTTCAGCATCCAGCATATCATCAAGTTTTTTAGAATCATTTGCTAAAAATGATAATTCAGCAATGGCTTCCTGTATCGATGCAGAACGTTCTTCGGGAATCCTATCTTTTAGATTCTGCCATTCAGGTTGCCACTCTGGAATTGAAACAAGTCTGTAGGGAGCAAAAGTGTTTCGCAAATAATGTCGTTGATATTTACGCATACACACGCCAACTATTGTGCGAAAAGGCGGATTTATTGTAGAGATACTGTTACCAACCAAACCAGTAACTATTGCCGAACTTCGTGCCTGAGGATTAACAAAGGCATTCAGTGAAAGAATAGAGGATGACATAAGAATGAAATTTTGTGCTGTATTAAGGGCATAGAATGTATCTTCACGCCAAGCGACTTCGCGAGAATTGACACTCCATTTCATAAACTGAGAAAGTAATTGTTGAAATATTTGTCTAAATAGCCGATCATGCAATTCAAAAAGTTTTCTCTCGCGATCTGAATCAAGTGAATTAACTAATTGCTCTCGCTGCCCCAATAATTTTTCTGCGTTGTCTAGTCTTAATTTGACGAATATTACAGAGTCATGCGGTGAAAAGCCATTTTTTCTAGCATGTAATTGCACAAGACTATTTTCGCCCAATTCAATTGCGGAAGAAGAACCTCTAATAGCGTTGCCTACTATTGCAGCGCAAAGTCCATTTCTTTGTGCACTCTTTGATATTCTTTGGAGATTACTCAAACCTTTTGCATGCTCGTCTAAACTAACAATTGCATTTGCAAATACTCCAGCTGTACCCGCTTCTTGCCCTAATGGATAACGCCAATCTCTTTGCGGACTGTGATAATTGGCTTCTAGACGAAAGTGAATATTGAAACGAGCGAAGTTAATACATTCCATAACCAATTTGCGATCAATTTGTGAAATCGCATTTTCGGTCTCCGCATTCGAGACTTTCATAGCTTCATTTTTAGTTGGGATGATCTTTTCATTGGACAAAGAGTTTTCCACAGCTAGTGCCAAATCTTTTAGAAATAGGTAGAAAGCAAAGAAAAAAAATAAACCGGCAAATTTTATTTGTTTATTGATCACTTCTCTAAAATTTCCCGGCGACTAATTACCATTATGTTGCACACACAATAAAGTCTTGCTCAGTTGGTAACCGTAGCGAAACAATAAACAGTTTATTATAGCCGGATGGCGACTTGAACCGTTGGCAGGCGATAAGCTTGACAACACTTGAATAATCATTCACTGCTTCGCATATTGCCGGTAGCGCCAGGTATTGTTGGATCAACTTGCATTGCTAGTCCAGGCACAATTTATGCAAGAGCAGTTTTTGCTAGTTTTTCGAATTTTTGGTCCAGGTCTTTTGCAATTGGATCTATAGCAGAAGAGAGTTTGCCAAATGAAGTGGATGGCAAATCGTATGATATGCAAGTTTTTCCATCTTTTGTATAAATTAATACACGAGGCGGGGCAAATAACGCTGCCAGTGTATTGTATTGAGCCATAGTGCTTGCAATAGAAGGATTACCAACAAGATATTGTTTAGCTTCAATTGATGATGATACCAAGGCAGGAAGAAGTTTGCCCATCTCCAGGGTACTAATAATCATCAGACCGCTTACGCCTTCCATTGATTTTACCATTTTGGGCAAATTTGAAGATAAGAGTATCGCAGTTTCGTCAAACCGCCCAAGTTGTTTCTCAAAATCTGTTACGACTTTATTGAAGGCTTTGTCAGAACTATAACTGCATAATTTGATCTCATTTGTTTCTTCTGTTTTTGAAATATTCTCTATCTTGTTACTCATATATTTTTCTCTCTAAGCCGAAAGTCATGGAAGTTTTGGTTTATAACCGAGTTCTTGAGCCTTCTTGCTGTCTTGTATTGCTAGAGCACCTTTGTCTAGCTTATCATATGCCTTGCTCCGATAATGCTTACCTTATAACTTCCTTCCAAGCCTAGCCAGATAGCGAAAGCTGCAGTTTATGACGATAGATAGGATTCATGTTAATCGATTTTAGATAGTCAATTACTTACTTCCAAGCCGTAAAACATATTCTAATTCATGCCTATCTTTTATTATCTATTTTACTGTGTTAATTAACACAGGAACCACGCCTGTATCTAAAATGCTGCTGTTGACTAAATTTAAAATCCAGATAACATAGGTCTTAGAAGGCGCTAATTGCTCTAATGAAAAGAGTGATTTGGATTATAGACTCTCAAGAGTTAAAATCAGGAGATTCGGTTAGTCAAAAATATTAGATACTTTTGAGGATAAAATATGTCAATGTCGATTCAATGCGAACATATTAGCACTATAAAGATCACAAGCTCAACCGAACACAAGTGTAAGGATTGCATCGCCCTTGGTGACGATTGGGTACATTTACGCCTTTGTACTAATTGTGGATATGTTGGTTGTTGCGACGATTCAAAGAATAAGCACGCTACAAAACATTTTCTTGCAGTTGGTCATCCGGTAATCAAATCCCAAGAACGGGGCGAACGTTGGAAATGGTGTTATATTGATGCAGTAAGCTGGGTTTGAAAAGCGATGTTTAAGCCCATCGGCAATGATTCAGCCGGGAACAAAAACAGGCAACTATCGCCTTGGAAATGATCAATTGTTGCTTGATGCTAACGGTGAAAGTAAAATATCAGCTGAAGATTATGCTGTTGCTGTAGTAGATGAAATCGAAAAACCCAAGCATGAGCGCTGCCACTTTACTGTAGCTTATTAAGATAAGCAAGAGTAAGTATACTCACTTATGCAGAATTTTAATTCTGTGTTGGTAATGTACTTTTGCTTTCTATATTGGCATTATTGCTGCCAGGTATTGTATGGGTATCGTTCGGTAGGGATGGCTCAGGCTTATAATCTGAATAATTCATTGGAATATTTGGATCTGGAACATAAACTTTAGCTGGAGTTTCTTTAGGAGTTTGTGTGTATATAATTCTGTTTGGGCGTTGTACTCGCACAACTTGTGGATGTTGAGAAAGATCAGGATTACCGCTATAAAGGTTATCACCAGGTGTACCGAAATATCCGCCATGATTTACTTTTGGTAGCCCTGGATTGTTTTGCGGGTTATATCCAGCGCCTTGTTGAGCAGTTTTACTCAACGTACCAGGTCCAATATAGCTGGATGACGGGTATGCCAGACCATTAGCCGATTGGTTTATTACCCGGACATTAGATTCTTGACCAGAGCATGGATTGACACCGAATGCAAAAATTATTACTGATATAGAAATGAGCCGATTCATAAAATGTTTTCAAATAGCTTAATTAATAATGAAAGAATACTGTCTGACAATTTCAAACTATACTCTGTAACTGAATTAAGTCCTAGTTGATACACAACGATCCTTTATGTACGCTGGCGTTAGACTACAATTCATCTATTATTTACAAGGGAAGCTTCTAATAGAGTATCAGAGGACTAATAGCAATGCAATTAAATCTTGATCTTGCTGAAAAAATGGCCAAAGCAGCATGTGAAAAGGCAAAAGAAATTGGTATTTCAGTTACTGTACAGTGTAGTAGACCAATCTGGAAGACTAATTTTAACAATGCGGGGAGGAAAGCTAAAATTCAAGCTTTATTGCGAAGCCAATTTATTTAATACTATTTTGGTTTCAGTCATAAGACTTTTTACAAGTTCGCTAAGTTTAAGCTCTTTTGCTAGGTGTCCGCCCTGTCCAGACCACAAATTTGTATATTCTATTTGCCCGGTTTCATTCGCTATTTTTCTAAAAGACCGCGTCAATGAATGATGATAAGGAAAGGGTAGCAAAGGCTTATCATTATTTGTTACAATGAACTTATTCTTGATGCCTCTGGCTGCACCACCTGAGAATACTTTGGTAATAGTAGTGTCGTTTGCATCATGCTCTTGAATTGCTTTTTTGTATGCTGCATGGGCTGGACTTTCAGCAACAGTAAGAAATGCTGTGCCTAATTGTACAGCTTGTGCACCAAGAGCAAGAGCCGCAACAATGCCGCGTCCATCCATAATACCACCAGCAGCAATAACAGGAATTTTTACAGCATCGACTATTTGTGGTATCAATGCTAGTCCACCAATCATCGAATCTTCAAATGGTCCAATAAAAGTTCCGCGGTGTCCGCCTGCTTCACTGCTTTGTGCAGTTATAGCGTCTACGCCAGCAAGTTCAAGTACATGTGCTTCTTTGACATTTGTCGCAGTCCCTACCAGTAAAGTTGACTGCTGCTTGAATGCTTGGATCCATTTTTTATCTGGAATGCCTAGGGTAAAAGAAAAAACAGGAACCCGGGCTTGCAAAACAGCCTCAAGCTGAGCCTCTGGATCTATCATAGTCTTTACAGATTCAGCCGAAGGCATAGCCAGTTCAAACTTCTCGTAATACTTTTGCAGATAACTTAGCGCTTCTTCAATCTGTTTCTCGGTCGGCACCATCAGTGGTGGTAGACTAAATAGATTTATAGCAAATGGCTTGTCGGTAAGGCCCCTTATTTCTGCAATTGCTTTTGTGATTTCTTCTGGTGTTATATATTGTGCTCCAAGTGAACCAAGTACGCCAGCGTTGCAAGCCGCCGCCACAAATTGTGGATTATCGGTGCCAGCCATTGGTGCTTGGATAATAGGATATTGAATCTTTAATAGATTTTGCAGGAACATCTTATTTAATAACGGCAAGTATTTTATTAATAGGTATTTGTGCTGATCGAAAGTAATCACTTGAGATGATTTTACAAGGTTTATATTTGAATTGAGCGCCATGCCTGAAAAGCTTCTAAATAGCTAGCCAAGTGTTACTGACATCAGCGTAATTACATGCTTCGGCAGGCATTTATGGCAAGTAATTAAAATGTGACCAGCAGTACTTTATGGCTTTTCGGCTGCAATTACTGTAGGCTTAAGCTGGCATGGCTTTTTATAAGCTTATAGTTTTGTGAGCACAGACCATACCGAGCATTCCTAGGCTGAGTGTTCTTGTCTGACAACCGTACCCCATGAGGTGAGAATGAAAAAAGTATTTAGAAAATTCGTTGCTCTATTTTTTCTGCTGGTGTTAATCATTGCCACTATTAATGTGCCTTCAGCTCTAGCTAAACAAAATCAGAAAACTACGGAAGCATCGATAGCTAAATCTACCCAGGATAAGAAAATCGTTGTCCAAGATTGGCTAATAGTGCCTATTTTTTACGCTACCAACCGTCTCTCTTTAGATACGAACGACACAGTATCTTATTCCGAGGAAGCCAATCCTAAAGGTCTTAGTTTTGGGGTGAAAAATTTCGCTGTGCCATCACCTTTTAATTCGCCGGTGGACGAAGCAACACAGACGAAAATGGGTTGGCAAAGAATGCATGCATTAGCAAAAAAGCACGCAGATGCTCCAGAATTTGATAAAGCAAAGTGCAATGTCCAAGACAAAGTTCTAAGCCGCAATGAAATAGTGCCTACCTTTGAAGGATACAGAGAACGTACGGGCAGTTCGGACAACATTATTTATGTACATGGTTGTTGTGCCGGCTTCGAAACAGTTATGCGCAGAGCAGCTATGGTTGCGTCCCATACTCAAGCTCCAGTATTAGTTTACGATTGGGTTTCACCCAAAGGTTTTCAAAAGTATTTAGTTAATGAAGTAATGATAGATCAAACCATAGATGACTTTTGCAAGTTCTTAACCAAAGTCGAAACTATAATGGATCCAAAGAATATTACATTCATAGGTCATAGCATGGGTGCTGAATTGGTTGATAAAGCTATGGTTAGAAGGGCTGAACTTATTAAAGTCAATCCAGCTATGTCTAAATTCAAAGAAGTAATTATGTCGAATGCTGATGTCGATGCTATTTCTTTTCTTAAGCATGGTAAGGAATTTGCTTTAAATGGAGAGAAAACACGCATTTATTTCTCGACCACTGATAAGCGCCTTAGACTGTCTACATTTGTCCATGGCGGCTACCGTCGCTTGGGTTCACCTGGAACATTGATCTCTGATCTCGTCAAAATTGATGGTGCTGAATGCATCGATATTACAGCAAATAATACTGGACATGATTTACCGTATTGGCTTGTCGCCAATATGCATAAATATAATAATGTCGGTCCGGTAAAAGGCTTTGATTTAAAGCCAACATCCGGCGGCTACTTGTTATTGGTTAGGACACCGGGTACACCACAAGAAATTAGTGAAGCGCCAAGTAAATGCATTTGCCATCCTATTGCCTCCTTGGTGACTAAATGAAAAATAAAATTGAATCGACCCCTCTAATCAAGTTAGCGGCATTCGCATTTATTGCTCTATTATCTATTTCACCGGCGATGGCAAGTAAAAAGCAAATTCACTTTATACGTATTCCTGTGTTTTTTTTGACTGACCGAAACTTATTACCAGACAAGCCAAATTCGGAAGCTGTTGTTTTTGGTCCTCATCGTAAATATCTTGATGATTGTAAACACGAACCATATTTGGGCACAGCTTATTGCGTGGTCGAAAATATAGAGGATAAGCCGCTCACTAGCGAGCTTAAAGCTCTCGGCTGGGCAGAAGCCGAAGCTAAGGATAAGGAAGCAGATTATAAAGCAACCATTTTACCGGGTGATAATTTCGGTAGTATGGAAAAGGACTTTTTTGAAAAGGTGCATCAAGAAGCGTTGCTAACTTCAGACAAAAATATTTTTGTTTTTGCTCATGGTTATAAAAACTCTTTTGCGTCAGGCTTACATACTGCAGCTAAGATGGCTTATTATGCTGAAAGACCGCTTATCTATTATTCTTGGCCATCAGTTTGTGCATTTCGTTCTTATACCTCCGACGAGAATAATGTAGAGTGGAGTCAGGAGCACTATAATCGCATGGTAGAAAAACTTGATGCGCTTTGTCTTGCCGATCCTTCTTTGAAAATACGTTTGTTTGCGCATAGCATGGGAACCAGGCTTATAGTCCGTGCTTGTCCCTTGCTGAAGGAAAAGAGCTGGCTAGCTGAGGGGACGTTAATTTGTCCAGATATTGATGATGGTTTGGTCAAGCATTATGCCTCTCGTTACTTAAGTGTTAATGGCACAGCTACAATTCGTATCTATGTATCTCAACACGATAAAGCTTTGGCTATTTCTCAAATAATTCATGGCGGCTATTGCCGATTTGGTGAATGTGCTGACTCACTATCTGGTTGGGCTCTTGGAACTTTGCTACCGAATGGCGAGAAAAGTACCACTGAAAATTCAGAAGAAAGTAAAAAGCTGGCTGATATTTTGGAAAAGACAAAACACCGCATGCAAACAATCGACTTCACCAATCTCGATTACGGCATTCTGGGACATAAAGTTCCAGCCAAGCTAGTATGCAGTATGTCTTTCACAAATGGTCCTTGTGAAGGAGTCAAATTAATTCCGGAAGAGTCTGGACAAAGAAGCGGTCTCAGTCAGAAGCTAAGCCGTTTGACTAAGCTAGGCGACAAACAAGAACTCTCAGTGAAGGGTACTTGTCTTAGAGCAGTAAAAGATGATGTTCCGATCAGCAAAAAACTAGCAAAAGTGTTAGTGCAAGAGCCCAATTAAATTTCTTTGCCTAAATGAAAGGTGTCGATAAAAGAAGCGACTTATCACCAGCCTATTTGGCGCTGGGTGCGGCGTTATTGTTTGGGTGCAGCACGCCCGCGTCCAAATTACTTGTTGGATATGTTCACCCGCAGCTTCTGGCTGGTCTTTTATATTGCGGGTCCGGACTTGGCTTAATCGTATACAGGATCATTTCCGCAAAGCTTTTTGGGGCAACAAACGAGAAAGCATTGAAAGGTTCTGATATTCCTTGGCTTACTGGAGCAATAGCCTTTGGTGGCATAATTGCACCATTGCTTTTGCTGATCGGACTCACTACTACTACGGGTGCCGCAGCGTCGCTGCTGCTTAACTTTGAAGGAGTATTCACAGCTTTACTAGCTTGGTTCGCTTTCAAAGAGCATTTTGATCGCCGAATAATGATTGGTATGTTGGCAATAATACTTGGTGGAGTCCTATTGTCTTGGGTACCCGGCGCACATTTCGGACTTTCTCTGGGTTCGTTATGCATAATTGCTGCTGCCTTATGCTGGGGATTGGACAATAATTTCACTCGCAATATCTCGGCTTCTGACCCGGTTCAGGTCGCAGCGATTAAAGGAGTAATTGCTGGGTTAACTAATTGTTTTTTTGCTCTAATGCTTGGCGCAAAATTGCCAGCTATGCCTCTAATTGTGATAGCCAGTCTAACCGGCTTCCTTGGTTATGGTATTAGCTTGTCATTATATGTTAAAGCCTTGCGTTTTTTAGGTACTTCTCGCACTGGTGCTTATTTCTCAACTGCACCTTTTGCTGGTGCTTTCATTTCTTTATTAGTATTGAAAGAACCTCTTACTATAAATTTTGTTATTGCCGCGATTTTTATGGGCATTGGCGTCTGGTTACACTTAACGGAAAAGCACGAGCACGAACATTTACACGAAGCTATAACTCATGAGCATCCTCACATACATGATGAACATCATCAGCATGAGCATGGTCCTGATGATCCAGTCGGTGAGCCACATAGCCATTTACATAGTCATACAAAAATGACCCATTCCCATCCCCACTTCCCAGACATTCATCATCGGCACGATCATTGAGCGGTTCCTTAGTAGTAATTTCTACAAATGTGAACCTTACCTCTTTTATTCACAAGATCTGCACAAAATTACGGTCATATAAACAGCTGGGCTCTAAGCGGCTCTTGATAAATTAGATAATGAAATTGACTCAATGAATCATGGAATTATCCATGGCAAGCTTATTTGGTACTAGCATTATTAGTTTTGTCGACATATATATCAGTCTATAAACTAGATATATTGGTGCTTTGTTTGGACGGTTCCGTGCCAAGGAGATAAATGCTTACCAAGCTATTAAACGATGCAATTGCATTTTTCTATCGTCGTCGATGGCTGAGCATTTTGTCTGTATTTATTATATTAGCCGGTGGCTTTTGGGCACACGCGACACTTGATACTGAGGCTTATCCAGAATTTACAGCGCCGACAGTGCGAATAATTACTTTGGCTCCCGGTAAAGGAGCTGAAGAAGTTGAGCGATCAATTACTATCCCGTTAGAGAAAGAACTGAATGGTATTCCGAAAGAGACTTGGATGCGTTCAATTTCTATACTCGGGCTTTCTGTAATTAGTGTAGTTTTTGAAGATGATTCACTGCAGCTGCAAAACAGACAGCAAGTTCTAGAAAGAATTGCTCAAGCTGACCTGCCAGACTATGCGAAGCCTTCACTAGATCCTGATTCTGGGGGTATTGGTGAAATTTATCGTTATACCTTGGAATCCAAATATTTCTCTCCTATGAGTAGGCGGACCATTCAAGATTGGCAACTAGAAAAAGCCTTTAAACAGATACCGGGCGTCATAGATGTGGTGAGCTTTGGTGGTCCAACCAAAACTTTTCAAGTAAACATTGACCCTCAAAAGCTTTTCTCATACGGAATTCCGCTGACACAAGTCTTTCAGGCTATGCAGAACTCTAACGCCACCACGGGCGGTAATTATATTGAAAATAATGGCAGAGCTTATGTAGTGCGGGGTATGGGTTTACTAAGCAATATTGCGGACATTGAGCGCGTTGTTGTTTCTAATACCCAAGATGGCGTTCCTGTAAGAATTAAAGATATTGCTACGGTCAATATAGGACCAGGAATTCGCTTAGGACAGTTTGGCAAAAATGATGATGACGACTCTCTGGAAGGTATTGTTCTCATGAGGCGAGGAGCCAATGCTTCAAAAGTTATAGAGAGGGTCTATAAAAAACTGCCTGAAATAAAAGAATCACTGCCGGATGGGATAAAGTTAGTTAAGCTTTACGATCGGCAGGAACTTGTTGATCACACTCTCGACACAGTATTTCACAATGTTTTTGAAGGAATTCTTCTAGTAGTTGTTCTTCTTATTATCTTTTTATTTGATCTTACTAGTGGACTGATTGCCTCGGTATCTATCCCACTGTCTCTTTGCTTAGCTTTTATGTTGCTTAGCACTTTCCATATCGCTGCTAATCTTCTTAGTTTAGGTGCTATCGACTTTGGCATCATTGTTGATGGAGCTGTTGTTATGGTTGAGAATGCCTTCGCTCGGCTAAGCTGTTTACCGGAAGACACCAGCCTTGAGGAGAAAAAAGAACTGGTGCTCAAGTGCGCACAGCAAGTAGGTTCACCAATTTTATTTTCTATCACAATTATTATGGCTGCTTTCCTCCCGATTTTTAGTTTCGAAGGAGTGGCCGGTAAATTATTTCGTCCGTTAGTTTTTACTATGAACTTTAACTTGCTGGGAGCAATTTTATCGGCTTTGTTTATCATTCCTAGCTTGATTGGCATTTTCTTGGTGCGTCGAAAACTTTCTCATCGCGTGAGTCCAGTTATTGTATGGGCGTATTCAGTCTATAAGCCTATCTTAACTTGGTCTCTTAAGCATGTGAAACTGGTGATGTTAGGAGCGTTTTGTTGTCTAGCATTAACTGCCATTCTAGCAGCTAACGTTGGTTCTGAGTTTTTACCTGCTCTGGATGAAGGCAATATTTGGATTAGAGCAACTGTTTTACCTACGTCTGTTTCTCTAGAAGAATCTGTGCGGGTTGCGAAACGTCTGCGCCAAATAGTTGCTACTTTCCCGGAAATAAAAAATGTGACCAGTCAAACGGGCTGCCCAGATGATGGAACAGATCCAAATTTGTTTAGTAATATTGAGGTGTTTCTGGATCTTAAGCCATTTGATCAATGGCGACCGGAATTTCATCAAAATAAAGCCGAATTGATCAAGGCTATTAATCAAAAGCTTTCTGTCATACCTAATGTGCTCTTCTATTTTTCTCAGTATATTCAGGATAATGTAGACGAAGCTATAGCAGGCGCCAAGGGTATGCTCGCTATTAAAATCTATGGATCGGATGTTGAGGTTTTGCAAAAGCTGGGCGATCAGATTGCCGATATTGTTGGTGGTGTGCCAGGACTGGTTGATGTTGTGAACAACCAACAAATGGGTCAGCCTGAGTATCAAATTAAGATTAATCGCGATGAGGCAGCCCGTTATGGGGTTAACGTTTCGGATGTACAAAGCCTCGTTGACACCGCCATTGGTGGCAAAGTGGCAACTCGGCTAATTGATGGAGAAAAACGCTTTCCTATTCTGGTTCGTTTTTCTAAAGAGTTTCGTAATACTAAGCGAGCTCTGGATAATGTTTTGATTGATCCTCCCGGACCGATAAATGCCGTACCTCTGTCTGAAATGGCTTCAATTAAATATGGTTATGGACCAGCGTTTATTACGCGCGAGCGCAATTCACGTGTCATGTATGTGCGCATTAATTTGCGCAATCGAGATCTAGGCTCTGCTGTGCGTGAAGCTCAGGAAAAGATAGATAAACAAGTAAAAATGCCAGAAGGTTACAGATACGTCTGGGCAGGGCAATATGAATTCTTGCAAGAGGCTAATCAACGTCTCATGATCATTGTGCCTGCTACGTTACTTTTGATATATCTCATTCTGCTTTCTGCCTTTGGCTCCCATAAACATGCATTTTTGATCATGTGTGGAGTGCCTTTGGCTGGATTAGGTGGAGTTTCGGCGTTGCTGTTAACAAAGACATATTTTAGTGTTTCAGCAGCGGTTGGTTTCATCGCTCTTTCTGGAGTAGCTGTACAAAATGGTGTCATTTTGATTAGTCACATAAATCACTTGAGAAAAAACGAAGGCTTTCCTGTCATTGATGCTGCACATAAAGGTGCCATTGACCGGATGCGGCCGGTGCTCATGACCGCTACTGTAGCTATGCTAGGGCTACTCCCGGCAGCAATGTCTAACGGCATTGGTTCTCAAAGTCAAAAGCCCTTTGCTATAGTTATTATAGGTGGATTGTTGTCTGCTACCGTGCTAACGCTAATTGTTTTACCAACTATTTATACACTTATAGAAAATGGATCGCAGAGGAAAGCAACATGAAAAGACCGCGTTCGCTATTAAAACAGGCTCAAACATTTTTAGCCATTGCAGTGTTTTACACTCTAGTAGGCTGCTCCTCTTCACCTGAAAAAAGTCAAGTCTCTACAAATAAAGATTCTTCTGAACAAAATACATCGACCGCACCAAATGCCAAAGCAAACGAACCACTTAATGTATCAATAGATGATGTGCAAGCTAAGGAAATTGGTTTAGAAACAGCGGCAGTCAAACAAGGGTACATTTATAAAACTGTAGATGCACCTGGGCGGGTCGGTCCCAACGCTGAGCTCTGTCGACTTGTATCAACACCTTCAGCAGGACGAGTTGTTGAGGTTAGAGCAAAATTGGGAGATATAGTTAAACCTGGACAAATTATGGCCATCATAAAGTCAGACCCAATTGGGCAGGTGCAATCAGACTTATTACAAAATTCTTTGCAAGCAAAAGCTGATATTAAGCAACAAGAAGTTCAACCCAAATTATCTAAAATCACATTCGAACGTGAATCTAAACTTTTCAATGATCAAGTCTCAGCAAAGGCAGAT
>Ga0207039_1138_pt1 | contig 16825 bp, 14 predicted proteins | sample Alteio_BWMinCont_74_FD_153264 | JGI IMG/M metagenome (GOLD analysis project Ga0207039, IMG submission 153264) | Enriched cells from forest soil in Barre Woods Harvard Forest LTER site, Petersham, Massachusetts, United States -... | ecosystem: Environmental > Terrestrial > Soil > Temperate forest >... | reverse complement strand
ATCTTCCGCGGTCATCACAACGGCATCGCCGCCGCCCGCGGGCGTCATCCAGATGCGCGTCTCCGACTTGTCCTCCTTCAACATGGACGTCGCGACCGTGTAGGCCACCCACTTGCCATCCTGCGCAATCTGGGGATCGTGCACCTCCCGGATTTCAAACACATCGTCCACCGTGATCGCCCGCGGCGCTGGTGGTGTGGATGGAGCCGGCTGCGCGGCCACGAACGGCGCCAGAAAATAAAAAGCACAGGCCACTGCACAAAACGGCAGAGCAAGTAAGCGCATTCTCATATATTCGTTTGCTTCCCCATGCAAGACTTTGGATGAAAAGAAATTACCAGAAAAAAGCAGGGGGCGACGAATGCCGCCCCCTCACAGCCAACTCGAAAATCCTTAGAACGAATACCGCAACGCAAATTCCATTCGGCGGTAGATCGTCAAGGTTTTGGTGAAGTTTCCAAACGAGCTGACCTGGTCGACTCCGGTGTTCGCAGTCAGCCCGTCGAAGCGGACATTGTTGAACGCGTTGTAGGTTTCCCAGCGGAACTGGAGGGTCTGTGACTCGGTGATGTTAAAGAGCTTGTGCAGCCCCAGGTCCGTATCGAAGTATCCGGGTCCGCGAACGGAATTGCGATTCCCCACTTCTCCAGCGAAATCTTGCCGGTAGGAAGTGATCGCGGTGGTCGGATTCTTGAAAAGATTGGGCTGCCCATTCACGATCGTCGTTGCTACTTTGGGGTTGGGTCCAATTTGGGTAGCGAAGCCTGACAGGTCCCAGTTCGTGGCCCAGGCTGCGCCATTGCTTATGGCGACCGGGAACCCGCTGGTCCAACGCAAAACGCCGCTCAGATCCCATCCGCCGAGAATGGCATTCGCCACACGGCCCCCACCGGCCGCAAAAGCCTTGCCGCGACCGAAGGGAAGCTCGTACACCCAGTTGGAATTGATCTGATGCGTGGTATCGAACGTTGAAGTGCCGCGCTGCAACCTGGGACTCCACGCGTTGTAGATCTGGTCTCCCGGGCCGCCCAGGTCCCCAATCCGCTCGGCGTCCGATCCTACGTCGATGGAGTGGGAGTAGGTATAGTTCAAGTCGAACTGCAAGCCGTGGGACATGCCATGCCGCAACAACAACTGGCCCGCATTGTAAGCGCTGTTTCCAATCGACCGCCACGCATACAGGGAAGCAAATTGCGAAGCAAAGTATTGCGGCGTGTTCTGCACCGCGCCGCCCAGGCTTATGCAACCCGGGAAGCACGCGCTCCCGCCGACGCCATCGATGATCTGCTGGAATGTGGATTCGTTGTGTACGAAGCCGCACGACATCAAGTCAAACATGTTCTGCGTCGCGGTCGGCGGTGCCGAAGCGCCCGCTGTACAGCCCGCGGCTCCCCCATATCCTGCAGAGGTGGCGCCAAACAGGTTCTCCCAATATTTAATCGGTCCGACTGAATCCTCCGACGCACCCGCGAGCACCGCGTTGTCAAGTAGACGAGTGGCGGCGAAGTAGTCCATGCCGGAAGCCGGGTCCACGATGTCTCGGGGCTGCCCCAGATCTTCCTGCTGCAGCAGGCGGTGACCGATACGGCCCACATAAGCGGTCTCAATCGTAAAACCGTGACGCAGTTCGCGCTCGAAGGACATGTTGAAGCCGTAGGAGTAGGGCGTCTTAAGCCTGTCGTCCAATCCCCACTGCACCGCGAAGTTCGTCAACGGGAACTGCACCGGGAAACTGGCGCCCGGCGATGGTGTGATCAGCGAGGGCGGCAAGGTGTACAGAGGATTCGACGACCCCATACGAGGCGCATCGTCCACCGTTTGAACTCCTCCGGTGTTGGTCAGCAGGGTGGAGAGTCCAAACGAACCATCCCGGTCGAAGGTGTTTACAATCCCTTCACCGAAATGGTCGTAATACATGCCAGCCCCCATACGGATGGAAGTCTTGCCCGGGCCACCGAACAGCCGCCCCAGGAAGCCCTGGTCAAAACCGGGCGACCAGGCGATGGCCAGGCGCGGGGCAAAGTTCTTGAAAGAGTCTTGCCAATATGGATTCTCGTTATTGGCTTGGCCGGAGAGATCAAACGTGATTGGATTGTTGAAGGGCAGCCCCAACGCCTGGGTTTGTCCCCGCTCGTTGAACCAGCGATTCAAGCTGGTCGTGGGAGCCACTTGTACTCCGTTCACTTCGTAGGGAGGCTGCAGGAAAGTCCAACGCAGCCCGTAGGTGATAGTCAGGTTCGGCCGAGCTCGCCAGGAATCCTGTACGTAGCTCTCAAACTCATGGTTGAGGAAATGACGCAGGTTGGGAGCGCCATCCGCGAGGGTTTGGCCGGTGGTCGTGAAGTTGTATCTCTTATCCACTTCGGTGATGATGCCGGCAAGTGCCAGCACCGGATAGTCGTAGGAATTGTTGAAGGCAGAATCGACCGAGGGGAGCTGGTAATCCGCCCCTCCCACACCAGATCCGAACTTTGCAGCCCCAGGGTCGAGATCTGTATTCTTGTTCGCGATGGCGGAAACATTCAGCCAGGAAGCGTTGGTGACGGCATCGGAAAACGAGGTCAAGGTCGAATTCTTGATGTTGCCAATCATTCTGAAATTCGCCCCGAACCCAAACGTGTGTGTGCCTTTCGTCCAGGAAAGGTCGTCGCTGAAATTGTGGAGAGGGACGGCTACCTTGTAGGAATCGTTAGATTGACCAGCGGGATTGTCCAAGCCGCGCAAAATGACATAGGACACGTTCCCAGCGCCCACCTGATTGACCGCCTGCCGTACGAAACCATAGTGGAAATTGTTGATCAGCGTGGGCGACAGCACCGCCGTGTACCCAACCGCTATGCCTTTGGCGACAATGACCTGCGAGATATTTGCGGGCTGACCCGGAAATTGGGGCGAATTGCCCGACTTGTCGCCGTTCATGCCTCCTCGCACGAACAAACGATGGTTTCCGTTTTGGGTGATGTTGTAATCGAGCTTTGCAATGTAGGTATTGAGAGTTGTAGGAGTCAGCGCAGAAAAGGTGTAGCCCTGGTAGTTGAAGCCGTCGCCTACGGCGTTGGTGTTGGAGTTGGGATAGGTGTTGAGTATCCCCTGCACGTTCGGATTCGCCCCGGGCCCCTGGGGACAGGTGCCATTCCCAGTACATTTGGGATCAAGCAGCGCCAGCGTCGGGGCAGTCATGGTCGCCAAATCGATCGACGTCGTACCCGGCAGCGGAGTGATCGTTACATTGGCGCCATGGGCGCCAGTATTGCTGGGAACACAGTTCGGGTCGGTCGTGTCGCAGTAATAACTCACGATCCCGGCGCGAAGGTTTTCGCTCGGCACGACGCGTGTGGTCTGCGTGCTCTCGTGTTGCACCTGTCTTTCCCAGTTCAGAAAGAAGAACACTTTGTCCTTTTTAATCGGGCCGCCCAGTGACGCGCCATAGGTGTTGCGCCTCAGGAACGGCGGAATGTTCTTCAGCCCGGAACCAACCTGCGATTGAAGGTTGAACCAGTCGTTGGCTTCGCCAATATTGGAACGGTTCAGTTCTTCCGCGGTGCCATGGAACGAGTTGGTGCCACTCTTGGTGATCAACTGCACTTGCGCGCCCGAAGACCGTCCCTCATCCGCGTTGGAGTTCGAGGTGGTCACGCGAAACTCTTCGACCGAGTCCAGAGTGGAACGAAGCGCTCCCTGAAAAGCAAAACCATTGCTCTGGTCGTTATTGTCGACGCCATCCAGCGTGATGTTGGTCTGATCGCTGCGTCCGCCATTGGTGGATCCGGCGCGCGTGTCGAACATATTGTCGATGGCCGTGCCTGAACTTGGATTGGTGTAGGTGACCCCGGCCTGCAGGCTGAGAATCTCCACCGGATTCCGCCCCTCGAATGGCAACTCCACGATCTGCTTGCTCTCAAATGCGTTTCCCATCGTGGCGTCGGTGGTATTCACGTGGGTGGCTTCGCCGGTCACTTCCACGGTGATGGCCTGGCCTTGTACCTGCATGCTGAAATCCAACGTGGAGGGAACACTCACCAGGAGTTGGACCTTATCCTGCTTCATTATGGCGAAGCCAGTGGCGTTCACGGTGATGTTGTAGGTCGAGGGTTGCAATTGCAAAAACTGATACTCGCCCTGGCCATCTGTTTTAACGGTGCGCGTGAACCCGTGTTGCGGGTCGTTGATGGTAACTGTAGCGCCCTGTAAGACCGCACCCTTGGCGTCGGAGACGACTCCGCGCAGCGAAGTGGTTCCGGTCTGAGCCCAGAGCAGGCAACCGGTCACCAGAAAAAAAGCCAGTAAAAGCAATACACGGGAGCCAGAACGCATAAAGCCTCCTTCACCCTCACCATGGGCGTTACATTTTGGATTGTGTTTCCCAGGAATGAACGACCATTGAGACCCTGGGGGACCTGATGGGGCGCTATTGTGCAACTACGGGATGCGAAAGTTCAAGTCGAATTTTCACTTGAATTTTCAATGTCCCGCATCGCTTTCCCGGGAACGGAAAACGCGTGCCCTGAGCGCTAATCCGGGCTAGGATCGCCCAGCTTGCCGCTGGTATAGGAAACCCGTGCACTCACACCCGGTTTTATGCCAGCGGTCCCTACCCCGTACCGTCACGCCAGCCTATGGCTGCTTGTCTGCCGGTGCAGGTTCGTGCGTAGGATGCTGATCGTTGAGGTGCTGGTAGTTCAGGATTGCGTTGAAGACCATCGCGTACGTGCCGACGGTTTCGCCGCGATAAACGGGGTTATTGCCGAACAGCAGCACGTTTCCCTGGCCCAGGTGCGCGTTTACCACGACCGCATGCTCGGCAATCGACGATCCCTTGTCGAGCAGGCCGTCGAGTAAAAGATTCTTGCCCTCGGAGAAGCGCAGGATGACATCCGGCCGGCTCTGCGCCGGAATCACCAGCGGATTGTTGCGCGTCTGTTCTTCATCCAAATGCGGCGGCTCCCATGGCTGCTGCTTCACGAGCGGCTCGGGCTCGACGACCTTTCTGCCCTGGGGCTCGTCGCTGTCGTCGACGGTGCCTCGGCCGGTGGCCCGCTTGGCGTAGGGATCCAGGGAGTCGGTCAGAGGGTCCATTAAAACTCGGCCGCCCGCGCGGTTGAGCATGTTACTGACGTTGAAGGCCATGCCGTTGGCGCTGATAACGGGAACCCCGGTTCCGTAGCCGAAAGCGACTGGATTGTCGTGGCTGACAAAAACCGTGTTCAGCACGCTGCCGACGACCCGGGCGTCACCCCGGGGAGCGACGCTGACGCCGGGGGCAAGACCGGTTTCGATGGCGAACTGAGCGGTGTCTTCGCAGGTAATGAGCAGCCCGCCCTGCTCAACGAACTTCTTCAAATGCGCGAGGCCATCATAGCCCATGCCGGGACGAATGTCGGTGGTGCCGTCGATGGCGCCCAGGTTTGGAGTGAGCTCGGATTTCTGCCAGGGCATCGGATTGTTCCACATGGGAATTCCGTTGAGAATTTCGAGCGGCGAAGAACGGCCGACGGGAGCGAAGATAATCACGTCATACTTTGCCCGGAGGTCCTCCTGGTTCGCGGCCGTCTGCGTGCTGATGTAATCGAAGGGCACGCCCGCCGAATCGAAGACGTAGCGCCACCAGCCCTCGGTCTGAGTACTGAGCCACGTGTGCATGAAGGCTATGCGCGGAGCAGTAACTGCATGGGCCGGCACGGAAGGCACAGCGCCGAGTCGCGAGGCGTCGAGCGATAAATCGTGCAGGATTCCGGCGATGTGGTCGTCGATGTGGGCATCGGAAGCTGCAGTGATGAGCAGCGATCCGGCCGCGAAATGTTTGCCCTCCGCATCGAAAGCCTTCTCAGCCACCTGGATGTTCGCGCCTTTCAGCTTGTAGATCAAAGACAGGAGGGAAACCTGCCCAGTATTGGCGACTGCCAGCACAGTGCCGGCGCCGGAAATCTTGCCTGCCAACTTCGCCGGATCGTCCAGGCGCGTCATCTTGGATTTGAGGATTGAAGCATCGACGACGCGCACAACTTTCAGATTAAAGAGGTGCGTGAACGACCACCCAGTATCGTCGTAGGGATGCTTCTGCGGGTCGCCGGCGGCCCAGAACTGCCGGTCGAGCAGCGCGTCGGCGACGCGGGAGTAGGGCTGGTCCATGCGGACCACGATGCTGCCGGTGGGAAACGTTTCCTGCTTTGGCTTGTCTCCGCGCTTTTCCGCGGGCACGATGGCGGTAACTGCGTCGGACAGTTGCTCGATTTCGACGTGCTGGCGCTTGAATACTTTCAGCAACTCGATCTGGCGATTGGTGTCAGCTGGGTCGGCAGGAATCACATAGGCGGCCGGCCCTTCCAGCACCGGCTTCTGGACCGCGCGTTTGCTCTTGATGTAGTAGTTCTCCAGGAAGTGGTGAGTGTTCTGAGAGAAATAAGAAAGAGTCGACAGCAGAGCGGTTTCTTCGTAATTATTGTTATCGCGCTGCGACCAGGTCACCACCGGCAGCGGCGGATTCTGGCGGTACCAGGTGCGTGAATAATCTTCAGGGCGGAGAATACGCTTCTCGGTGTCGGCGCCGCCGTTGCCAAAGGTTTCATAGAGCCGGCTGATGCCGTTGTGCATGCCTGCGAGGAACATCAGGTAACCCGGACTCCAGGTGTCGAAGTCTCCGTGGGTGAAGACTCCGGGCATGCCGAAGCGCTGCATCTGAGCCACGTTGTTCCAGCCCAGTTCGGCCCACTCGTCGGCGAGCGTGGGATCCACCCATGCATCGTAGGGTCCGTCGCCCACCGTGTTGTCGTAAAGAAACGGAACCGACTCGTGCAAATCGTGCAACACCTGCGCATGCCAACCTAGATAAGTTTCGAGAACATTCCGCGTGAGGTCGAGGGTCATGGCCATGGCGTCGCGGTTGTTATCGTGAGCGACGTAATGGCCCCAATAAAGAAGACGCGGCCAGTCCTGCCCGGGATGAGCTTTGTGCCACTTATAGATATCGACCATCCGGTCGCGGCCGTCGACTTCGACGACGGGAGTGATCAGCACGATCATGTGAGAGCGGATGTATTTGATGTAGGGCGCATCGTCGACGGCCAGACGATACGCGAGTTCCATCAGAGCTGTCGGCGCGCCGGTCTCTGGCGAGTGAATAGTGCCGGTGATGTAGTAGACGGGCCAGGACTGGTCGACAAGTTGGCGGGCCTTGGCGTCATCGATGGTGCGAGGGTCCGCCAGCTGAGCAAGACGCGCGTCATTCTCTTTCGCGCCCGCGAGAAGCTTGGGATCGGCGATGGCGGCGGCAATCATCTCCCGTCCTTCTTCGGAGTGGCCGATGCTGAATACCTTCACCCGCGGACTGCTAGACTCCAGCAGGCGAAAATACTTGTACACATCCTCGGCGTAAGGAAGCATGTCCGGCGCGCCGGACACGTCACCGAGCACCTTGGCGGGCGTAGGCACGGTCTTCGAGGCCGGAAGATACTCCACGAGAGAAGAGATGAAGGAAGGATCCGTGGTGTACTTGTGAATATGATCCGTGTATTGCTGGTCGATGGGCTGGCCAGGATCGCGGGCAAAATTTGAATTCAATTCCTGCGAAAGCACCGGCAAGGTGGCAGAAAACAAGATGGAAGAGACGGCGAGCAAGCCCAGTTTGGAAGAGATCATTTTCCCTCGTTGGTGATTGACTTTCCTCGGGGTCCAAGTGTCACACAAATTGGCTGTCGGTGGAAAGAGCAGGATGCTCTGCACGAGCTGTGCAGTCTGGAGCTTGCACAGAAGGCCAAGACATCGGAGGAACTGGGGCGGGATGCCGAGATCTGTTAGTCCCGTTGACGGAGGGTGAATGGAAGTCGGTGTTTTTCCGAGGGGGGTAAGTCTTATTTTCGAAAGCGATCTTCCACCCTGGACACGAACTTCGGGGTGTGGCCTTTTATGATTTGCCGGATACCCGGTTCAAACTCATGGAAGACATTGATTCCCGCATCGCCGCCGACCGTCGAACCAAAACTGTTGAATGTCGTCAAAGTAGATCTCGCTAAGTTCCGATGAGAAGTTGAGTGGACGGCGACCGATGCCAGCAATCCGAGAAAATAGGGAGTGTTCAGGCTTGCCTTTCCTGAGCCATCACGCGTGACGAAAATGCGCGAGGCAGCGTAGGAGGTCCGGCCCATCAGGCTGCCGCTGGTTGAAGGTTGATAACGGCGCCCCACTCCGAGCACGGATGGATAAAGGTACTTATCGAGAAGAGGGCTGGGCTTTTGCTGAAGAAGGGACCCTTGATAGTCCTCCACGAAGCTGCGGCGCTGTAGTTCGGGAGTAATGCGTATCAGTCCGGTTTCGCGCAGACGGCCCGCGCTTGCCTCATTGACGAGCATGTGAGATTTCAGTGCTTGAGTTGAACGCTGCACCGACGACGGAGCATCAGGGAGCGATTTCCATATTCGTATCTCTTGTTGCTGCACTTCGGTGGAGGGGGAGCCGACAGACCGCAATTCCTGCGGCCAGTCAATGGAAAGACCTTCTTGGCCCCAGGTGCGGCAAGCGGCCGATAGAAAGAAACATAAACAAATGGTCCGAATTGGTGCGGTTCGTTTCACGATTGCTCGGTTCAGCAGAATGGCCCTATCTGGCAACCCCTTCTACCACTGTGTTGTTCTTGTCGATGGTGATTCTTCTCGCACGACCGAGGTCGGCAATCCGTATGTTTTGGAGCGGAATCTCAAGGTCTGCGGTGATGGCGCGGCCACCAGTGAGGAGGGCGATGTCCTGCAACAGGCTCTTGCGTCGCTCCCCGACGCCGGGCGTGCTGACGGCCACGACTTGCAGCGGGCCGCGGATCTTGTTCACGACCAGCGCAGCCAGCGCCTCGCCCTCAACATCCTCCGCAATAATGAGCAGGGGACTGCCAGTCCCTGTGATTTGCTCCAGTAGTGGGAGCAGGTCTTTTTTCGAGGTGATCTTATTCTCATGGATGAGGACGTAGACGTTCTCTAACGCAACTTCCATGCGCTCGGGGTCGGTGATGAAGTAGGGCGAGAGATATCCACGGTCGAATTGCATACCGCCGATGCGTGGTTGGCCGGTCGCATTAGTCAGAATCGTGTTCCCGCCGCGAATGGCGCTGGCTTCCTCTGCACTGGCCAAAATGCGTTCGCTTACGGTAGCAAGTTTCGCAGTCATTTCGTACCGGACCTCATCAGCGGTGCCTCACGGCACTCTCTTCCATGGATTCCTGAATTATCAAGTGCCATTTCGTAATTATGATCCGCCATTTACGGCCGGCGTAATTTTAGGCACCGGGGAGCGGAGGTCTCCTGGCCCGTTCCTTGTCAGGAGGGTCACCGCGCTTTGCCGGTGGCTCGAGACTCTTACTGGCACGGCCGCTTGTATTCATGACCTGGGAAGTTGAGCTTGTTCCTTCGTCGTCATCGAGGACAACATTGAGGAGCGAGCTGCGGACGTGTAAATTGTTTCCAGCGCCGTAGTTGATGAAGCCGAGCTTCCTGAACCGGTTCATGAAGAAACTGACCCGCGAGCGGGTCGTCCCTACCATCTCCGCCATGGTCTCCTGACTTAGCCTGGGGACCGACATTTCGGAGACTCCTTTTTTCTCGAATTGTGCCATCAGGAGAAGAACTCGAGCCAGCCGCTTCTCGCTGGAGTTAAACAGTTGATCGACCAGATCATCCTGATAACGGATGTTTCGCTTCAGCAAATATTTGACAAACATGGCTGACAATTTCGGTTCCAGACTCAACGTGCGCATCATCGCCTTCTTCTCGACATGCAGAAGAACGCAGTCGGTTACTGCGGTCGCAGATGACATGCGCGTGAGCTGACCGGAAAGACCACCCTCCCCAAAAAAATCTCCTTCACTCAAAATGCCGAGGGTTGCTTCCTTTCCAGCTTCCGACAAAACGCTGAGCCGGACCTTCCCTTTTTGGACAAAAAACAGGCCGTCTGTAGGTTCGCCCTGGACGAAGACAGAATTCCTCTGCTGAACAGAGATCATGTTTCTACCCTTACCGATCGTTGAAAGAAAGGCGTGGGGATTGAAATCAAGTTGTCTCTTCGCTGTTGTGCTTTGCTTTACCAAGAGGAATTCCTATCTGAGGATGTGGTCACTTCCCATTATGGGGAACGGGACAAACCTAGGCTGGTCTGTAATGCTCACAAAAGAATGATTTCCAGGAAAACTCCTAAGTGCATGCACTGGCAACTCCGGTGATTTTGTAAGTCACTTGACGCCAGGAGCACAGGCGGCGCGGAATAAGTGCAGTCTTCTCCACTCTCGGAAAAGTAAGCAATCTTGAGCAGTCAGACTATTGTGGGAATAGTTGGTCTGTTGGCTCAAGAGCCCGCGAACCAGGACGAGCCAAAAGAAGCCGCCGGAAAAACAGGCGGCGAAGTTGACGGATCTCAAGATGGTCATCGAGACGTTCAGAAAATAGCGGACGGGATCAGCCTTTTTCCCCAGCGCAAGCACACCAGTGCCGGCCTTTCGTTTGGCAGAACGACCCGCCCACAGGACAAATCAGCAAGGCTGGCGCACAGAACTTTATTTTAAGAGCCTGAGCAATTTTGAACAGTCGGCAAATATAGCACTGCTGTAATTTTGCTTCCTGAAGATGTGAAGGAACTGTGCGGCCTCAATGGTCGTTTGTTCCTCTGGTGGCGCAGCCGGGCACTCAGCGAAGTCAAATCCCCCATCCGCCCGCCCGCGCCACCTCTTCATTTTTTAGCTTAGCGGTTCAGCCTGTGCGTTATGCACGCCAGGGCCTTTGTGCTCAGTAGAACTTAAATTCCACATTTGTCTTTAAAAGGAAACGAAAACCTCGGTCCAGGTTGATGAATGCCGAGGGGTGAGCACTTTTGAACAGTTTTCTAAACCCAAATGTTGACAATGAGGGTGGGAAGGTGCCCCATGCCCCCATCGGTTCATCTAGAACCCCCAAGCGGAGTTGTTCTCTGTATTGACGATAACCAAGATGTACTGGAATGCGAAAAGACATTCCTCGAAAGCTTTGGGTATACCGTTCTGACCGCTCGCAGCGGCAGCCGGGGACTGGAATTGGCTTCCCTCCAGTCGATTGATGTTGTAATCGTCGACTATTTCATGCCCGAGATGAACGGGCAAGAGGTCGCCATCGAAATGAGGCGGCTTATGCCGCAAGCGCCGATCATCATGCTATCGGCAGCAAGGGACATCCCCGAACAGGTCCTGAAGTCGGTGGATGCTTTTGTAGCCAAAGATCGATTGGCCAGCCAGCTGTTGTCCACGATCGCACAATTGCACGGATGCGGATCGATCCCACCGCATCCTTATGATGCGTGATGGCTTGGGACGCGCAGAGTTGACTCGTCGAGACTCGAATCCAAAGTTGAGGTTTCCGCTGATAGGTCGATCAGGCGGCTAGGCCTCGCCGCGCGAAAAAGGGCCGGACCCATGTGAGTCCGGCCTTTAAAGCGCTCAGAATTGCAGCCCTGTTTACGCGGTCGTGAGGGTCTGAATGGGGTTGGTTCCGCCGCTAACCCATGACCGCGCTTTTCTACTGACTTAAGACACAATACCTATTGACGATTTTAATGACTGTGCACTTTTGCTCAGTCCCGAAAAATACCCTGAGTATCATTGGGATAGCTCGCGGTTACGATTCGCGACGAGAGGCTGTGCTGTATGACTCCGACCGAACCGCCCGTTACTCACAAGATATTGCTTGTCGATGATGATGATGGCGTTCGCACCATGATGACTGCGGCCCTTCGACACAAGGGATTTGAAGTTGTCGCTGCCGCCAACGTCACCGAAGCTCTGAAACATATCGCTGCCGAAAGCTTCGACGTGCTCATCACCGACCTGCACATGCCGAACCCCGGTGACGGTTTCACGGTGGTTACCGCGATGCGCCACTCCCAGCCCAATGCCCTCACCCTGCTCGTCAGCGGCTACCCTGATGTGCAGAGCGCCATGGCTGCGATCCTGCTGGAAGCGGATGAAATCATGGTGAAGCCGTTCGAGGTCGGCAAACTCGCCGAGCTCGTGCGGGAAAAGATGCTGAACCGCAAACCTGCCGTCCGGCTGGAAAAGGAGAGGGTAGGCACGATACTGCGGCGCTGTATCGCCAGTGTGGTCGAAGATTGGTTGGCACGGGCTAAGCAGAGCAAAGAACTCAACCACGTTCTGCTTAGCGACAACGAGCGTACGGGACATCTTCCTAAGCTGGTCGAGGATCTGGTTGTCCGCCTCGGCAAGCCCAGTATCACTGCGAAAGACAGCGATGCCGTCTTTTCCGCGGCCGCAACAGCCCATGGCAAGCTGCGTTACAAACAAGGCTACACTCCCGCGATGCTCGTGCACGAATCACGAATACTGCAGGTGACTCTCTTCGGCACATTGCAGAGCAATCTGAGCTTCCTGGATTTCAGCTTGCTCCTGCCCGATGTCATGACGATCGCAGACGAAGTAGATGCGCAGTTGACCCAATCCATGGACAGCTACATGGACGCAATGCGGACGCCTGTGGCAGCGTAGCTCCTGCCGTTACCGATCTGGCATGTCAATAGGGGCTCGTCAACCCACCCAAAACGGTGAGACGACTGCCTGGTAAGGTTGGCCGCTTCGGAAATCGATACGAGAATTGCTGTCGGAAGCCGAAGCGTGCGGACTACTGGATTCCGTGCGCTGGTCGCGTGGACGGCTACACCATCCCCTTCATCAAAGGGATCTGAAACTATGTCGAAGCGCTCGCCATACATTCTTATGTGCATGGATGCTCTGAAACCGAGATCCCTAATTCTTGCGCAGCTATCGGAGCCAATTTGCACGGTGTTCCGCCGTTCTCTCCAGCACTGTGAGACGGTGCGTGGTGTCGGCCGCAGCCCGTCTCTTATTTATTTTTATTCACCGACGGCTTTTTCCGCACGGCCGATCCATTTTAGAGCTTTGCCGACTCTCTTCTCCGCTGCGCCCGAGACTTCCAGGTCGGAATCGTTCGTCGCCTTTCCGACCGCCTCTTTGATCTTCCCTTTTACTTCGTGAAGCTTGCCCTCAGTCTTGTCCTGCGTACTTGGTTTCATCTTTTGCTCCTTCTCTCAGTTCAACCCCTACGCGACTTCTTTTCTTTCCACGGCCGCTGGCACCTGCACCAGTTCCTCAAACAGAGACCGGTAGTGAATCATCGCGGTTCTCAGATCCTCGGTAGTGGCTGCGTCTTTCCCAACCCGCAGAGCAATTTCATGCGCCGACCGGTAGTTCTCCACCACACGAGGGTGGTCGACAGAAATATCGGCGGCACGCTGATCGAAATCCGATACAGGATAGCCGCGAGCCTTCATCACAGAGGACACCAGGTCATCGGCTTCCGCGACCGCGCCCTTCGGGGAATCGACAAAGCGGGATTGCACCGCTTGCCACTGTTTCCAATAGCGCTCGTGTTCCATTGAATCAAGATCGCGAATGTTGAGCTTTTCAATCCTCTTCTCGCGGTCCGCTAATTTCGCTTCTGCTTTTGACCCATGGGTCAGCACCGCGCGGTCGTACTCGGGGCCGAATTTTTGCCGTAGGCCTGCCGTTGTGCCCCTGCGTTTTCGTATGTACAACCAGACCGACACTGCGACCAGCACAACCACAGCCGCGGCCAGAGCAATGAGCCTCGGATCCATCAGATTCAAGTTCATCGAAACCTCCACAAGACCAAATTGTTCACGAATAGTTGTTTTGTCGTGGGAACCCTGTTGAGTCGCCAGTATCAAACTTCCAACTTCAGAAAACTGAGCACAATTGACCGTCTTGTAAGTTGGCCAGCAAGTTTCCACCGGGTAGCACACGCCTCATCGCAAAGTGAGCGATTCTGCACAGCACTGCCGGCGCAGATGAGCGAGTCTGGACTTCTCCCGGATTCAATTCAGATCCGATCAAAGGAAGACTATGAAAACGACAAAGTTGTTCCTTGCTTTTCTCGCCCTGCTCGCACTCGGGAGCATGTTGGGCTGCTCAGCCTCCGCAAAGTCGCCCGATGTTTCGGACAGCATCCGTAAGTCACTCGATCAAGCTGGCCTCAAGAGCGTCTCCGTCAGCCAGGATCTTGACAAGGGCATCGTGACCCTTGGCGGACAAGTCACCAGCGAGAACGACAAGTCCCAAGCCGAGTCCCTGGCAAAGTCCTTTGCAGGCACCCAGGTCGTCGCGGATCAGATTGCGGTGATTCCAGTGGGCGTGGAAAAAGAAGCAAAGGCCATGAACTCCGACCTGGATCAAGGTATCGAGAAAAATCTGGACGCTGCGCTGATCCAGAACAAGCTGCATGACAAGGTGGAATACACGGTGAAGAGCGCAGTGGTGACGCTAACCGGAGAAGTGAACTCAGAAGAAATGCGCTCACGCGCCGAGACCGTGGCAGCTGCCGTGCCGAATGTTCAGCAAGTCGTGAACGATCTACAGGTTAAGAACCAAAAAGCCAGTTCAGTGCGGTAAACCGGGCAGCTGAGTTCTGGCCGTAACCATCGCAGCGAACCTAAAAGAGGAGATGCCATGTCGTTCGGAATCTACGCGATCGGATTCGCAATCATGACCGGCGGACTCATGTACGGAGCACACTTGATGCACATGCCCGCGCACTGGATTGCCGTGGGCGGGATTGTGCTCCTAGGCGTTGGGATTCTGTCTGGGGTAAAGGCGACGCGTCACAAAGATCCTTCGGAATAAGGTAGCGGGAGAATCCCAATCCCGCTGTGGATCGTGTCTACCGCGAACCAGCCGTAGGCCGCACCACCTTGGACTCTCCCAACGTGCTATGATGCCCTTGAGGTGGTTACCACCTTCCCCTCTTTCAGGTTCCCTGAACTAAGTCAGCCCATCTGAAGCTTTCTCTCCTTAGCCTTTCTAAGAAAGCTGTGTCCCCATGCCTTCGAACGCGATTCTGCGCGAGGTTCAGCAACTCTACAACGTGAGTGACCGTCTTGACTTGCTGGCAGAGGAACATCCTGTCGTCTCAGAAGCTCTCATCACCATCTCGGGAAGCGTCCGTAACACGGCAACTCTGTTGGAGGTGATCGTAGCGACGAAAATGGGCCTCTCCGGATTAGATCCAGCAAGTGCCTGATTTGCTCATTACTGCCTGGGAAGGCAAAACCGCAAACAAGACCGCGTCCGAGACAACGCTGGGCAAGCCCCCATTACGCGGTTCGACGGTTAACCGGAGTGGTTTGAAATTATTCAGAGTTTAGTGTTGTCGGGCTGTCGGGTGATCCGCGCAAACGTGTGACGCAAACTCGTTGTCACGCTGCGACTCGAAGTTGCGCATCACATCGGCGAAGGATCCGCCCGATAGCATTTCCGAAGGTTTGAACCGCCAGCCACATTCGGAGCAGCCAAAACCCCGAAAACGCTGTTGGTCGATCCATACCAGCTTCCGGCTCATGACCGCGCATCCTACAAGCGCTAATTTGGATAGTCTGTAGGGCATCCTACATAGACGAGAGAGCCCCTGTTCGCGGGCAAGCCCGATTGCGGGCTCATCTCAGGCAGGTCGATTGAACCTGTCCCAGGCTTCGCGCTTCTTGAAGCGGTCACTAATGCTCAGTATCGGAGGCGCAGCCAGCGTAGGTTTTGATAAGTCTTTTCGGGAGGGTTGCACCCAGCCGTTTGGGAGAATCACAACCTCTCCGCACGGCACGGCGGGCGATCTCATCCCCGCATGTCCGAGTTTTTCGGCTCTGGTCTGGCCCATTAATTCTGGCCCATTAATTCTAGCCTATTAAATAATTAAGGATGCTTTGTGGAAAGTAAACCTCTCCAAATCGTACAGTCCGGCGAGCGGACGAATACCGAAGGGAAACCGGTCAGCAATCTGATACTTCTATCGATCTCCGATAGCGATTACGAATCACTGCGTCCTCATCTCGAATACGTCAGCTTGCCAAACCATCTGATCCTGCATGAGGGGGGCGGAAAACTGGAATTTGCGTACTTTCCGAATCGAGGTTTGATTTCTCTTGTAGTTGTGATGAAAGATGGAGGGAGCGCCGAAGCCGGCATCGTTGGCAATGAAGGCTTTACAGGCACGCCGGCCGCTGTTGGGCTGAGCCGAAGCCCTCTTCAAGCGGTGGTGCAAATCACGGGCGACGGGTTTCGGGTAGGGGTCGCCGCTTTGCAAAACTCTTTGGAAACCACTCCACACCTGCAATTTGTGTTGAGCCGCTATGCCGTAGTGCAAGGAATGCAGGTTGCACAAACGGCCGCGTGCAATCGGTTGCACGATATTAAGCAGCGCCTTGCACGGTGGTTGCTGATGACCCAGGACCGAGTGGATTCGGAATCGCTCCCCATCACCCATGATTTTCTGGCAACGATGCTCGGGACAGACCGGCCCAGCGTGAGCATGGCAGCAGGTGTATTGCAGAAAAAGAAACTCATCGAGTACACCCGTGGCTTAGTAAAGATCGTGAACCGCAAGCAGCTCGAAGACTCCGCCTGTGAGTGTTACGGGATCACGCAACAATACAATGGTGAACTGGGCTTGAAATGAGTTCGCAATGGGATACAGAAAATGCCTGATTGGCTCAGGTTGTCGGGAAACTTTATTTCGGGCTTGCCGCGCGGACGCTAGTCGTGGAGAACGATGTTTAGAAGTGAGCTATGAACCCGCAACCCCCTCGCGCTACTGTAGTCAATGAACCCTAGCTTTCGAAACCGGTTCATAAAAAAACTGACCCGCGACCGCGTTGTGCCTATCATATCGGCGAGGATCTCCTGGCTGATCTTGGGGATCACCGTTTCGGGCACGCCTTCCTTGCCGAAATGGGCAAGCAATAGCAGGATCCGAGCCAGCCTCTTCTCGCTGGAGTTGAAGAGTTG
>Ga0207039_1135_pt1 | contig 17486 bp, 14 predicted proteins | sample Alteio_BWMinCont_74_FD_153264 | JGI IMG/M metagenome (GOLD analysis project Ga0207039, IMG submission 153264) | Enriched cells from forest soil in Barre Woods Harvard Forest LTER site, Petersham, Massachusetts, United States -... | ecosystem: Environmental > Terrestrial > Soil > Temperate forest >... | reverse complement strand
ACGGCCCTACGCCGGTAAGAAAAAGCAAAAACATGGCGATGGGCAGGTTGATTTTGTTGAAGAAAGGAGCGCCCACGCTGATCTTTGTGCCGCGCACCCATTCTGAAAGTACCGGAAATAAAGTTCCCGAGATCACCGCCACACAAGCAACCAGCAAAATCAGATTATTGAACAAAAAGCTCGACTCGCGGGAGACCAGCGAATCGAGCGTATTGTCGCTGCGCAGGTAATCGCGATTCTTCCAAAACGCGGCAAAGCACACCACCAGCACCAGCCCGATGAAACTGGTAAACCAGGGCCCGATATTCGACTGTGCGAACGCGTGCACGGAGCTGACGATCCCGCTGCGCGTCAGGAACGTGCCGAAAATCGTGAGCATGAACGTGATGAACACCAGCCAGACGTTCCACACGCGCATCATGCCGCGCTTTTCCTGCATCATCACCGAATGCAAAAACGCCGTGCCCGTCAGCCACGGCATCAGCGACGCATTTTCGACCGGGTCCCACATCCAGTATCCGCCCCAGCCGAGCACCGCGTAGGCCCAATGCGCGCCCAGCAAAATGCCCGCGCCCTGGAAACCCCAGGCGATCATCGTCCACCGGCGCGTGAGGTGAATCCATTTCTCGCCGGGATATCGGCCCAGCAGCGCCGCGAGAGCAAACGCAAAAGGGATGGCAAAACCGGTGTAGCCGGAGTAGATGATTGGCGGATGGATGGCCATCTCCGGATATTGCAGCAGCGGGTTCAGGCCATTGCCATCGCCGCGCATCACCCACTGCAGGGCCCCGCTCGGCGCCGCGGAGCCCAAAATGTGAAACGGGCTGGCCAGGAAATTATTGAACGTCAGGAAGAAAAGCTGCACGCCGGCCAAAACCACTCCGACGTAAGGCATCAGCTCCGGATGTTTGCCCCGGTACGCGAATAAAACCGAAAAAACGTAAACCGAAAGCAGGAAACTCCACAGCAGGAGCGAGCCTTCCTGCCCTGCCCAGATGGCCGTGAGCTTGAACAGGTGGGAAAGTGTGCGATTGCTGTGCTCCACGACGTAGGCCATGGAGAAATTGTCGGTCTGGAAGAGGTAAGCGAGGCTGGCGAAGCCCAGCCAGATGAGCACGCAAGCCGCCATGCCGGCGTTGCGCGCGCTCTTGATCAGCAACGGACGGCGAGTGACGATGGCGGCGATGCCCCCGCCAAAGGCATAGACTCCGCACAGAAATGCCAGAAGCAGGGCAAACGATCCAAAAAGGTCCAACGACTTTCCCCCTATGGTGCTCCGGTGCCCTATGGTGCTCCGGTGAAAGTCACCTACTTTCGCCGGTCAAGCAGATCAGCTCTTGCGGTCTGAGCTTGGAGCGGGTTGCGACGACTCGTTGCCGCCGGGCGCGGCTTCATACTTCGAGGCGCACTTGGCCTGCAATTGTTCGGCGACAAAACGCCCGTCCGGCATGGCGTGTCCCTCGACCAGGCATTGCGCGCCATCTTTAAACGTATCCGGCAGCGGATCGGCCCCTACGTAGCTGACGGGCAGCGTCTTGCCTTCTTCCTTAAGGACGAAATCCACGCGGCCAGGCAAGTGCTGGATCGATCCAGCCGCCACGTCGCCGCCCACACGGATGCGCTGATGCAAAGCTGATCCACTGAGCGTGGAAAGTTCGGCAACGGTGTGGTAGTAGGTCTGACTTTGCGAGGCGCCCATCCAAGCCAAAGTCGTCAACGAAACCAAAATGATCCCGATGCCAATCCCAAATTTCGTTTTGGCTTTCACCTGGGCCTCCATGCTTTCCCTTTAGCCAGTGATGTTACCACAATATCTGCCCCTGCCGAAGGGGCTCGCTGTACGCGGCAGTTTGAGTGCGCGATGCTCGTGATGTGGAACCTGTCCCGGCTACGCTGCGGGCGATTGAACCTCGCGCAGCCGCCGCTCGAGGAAGCGCCGCTCGCTATCGTTGGTGACCAGCGCGAGCGCCCGCAGGTAGCTTTTCGCCGCTTCGTCGGAAGACCCGGCGCGGCGCAGGAGATCGGCCCGCGCGGCATGCAACAGATGATAGCTGTCTAGCTCGTTGGTCGCGGCCAACGCGTCGATTAGCTCGAGCCCTGCCGCCGGCCCATCCGCCATGGCCACGGCCACGGCGCGATTGAGCGAAACGATGGGAGAGGGCTTCAGGCGCGCCAGCACATCATAGAGGCTCACGATCTGCCGCCAGTCCGTTTCCTCCGAGCGTGCTGCTTGGCAATGAATCGCCGCGATGGCCGCCTCGATAGCAAAGGAGCCCTCGCCGCCGCGCAACGCCTTCTCCACCAGCGGCAGTGCCTCGGCAATCTTCTTCTGGTCCCAGCGGTTGCGGTCCTGTTCCGCGAGAACCACAAGGTTGCCGTCACCGTCCGAGCGGGCATCCCTTCGCGAATCGTGCAGCAGCATGAGCGCGAGCAGCCCGATCGCCTCGCCCGGCGGATCGGGCGCCATTAATTCCGCCAAGAGGCGCCCCAGGCGAATAGCTTCGGTGCAGAGATCCGCCCGCACCAGGCGCTCTCCCCGCGTGGCCGTATAGCCCTCATTGAAAATCAAATAGATTACCGCGAGCACCGCATCGATCCGCGCAGGTAATTCCCTTTTCTCCGGCACAGCGTAGGGAATACCTGCGTCGCGAATCTTCCGCTTCGCTCGAACCAGCCGCTGGGCCATCGTCGCGCCGGGCATGAGGAAGGCCCGCGCGATCTCGTCTGTCTCCAGACCGCAGAGTGTGCGCAACGTCAGGGCAACTTGCGTTTCCGTCGCCAGCGCCGGGTGGCAGCACGTGAAAATAAGACGCAGACGATCATCGGGGATCTCCTCGGCATCGTAATCGGGATCGACGGCGGTTGGGCTGAAACCGGAGGTAACATACGACTCCAGCTTTTCCTCGAAGTTCGTCCGCCGCCGGATTTGGTCGATGGCCTTATTGCGCGCCGTCCGGATCAGCCACGCACGGGGAGATTCCGGCACGCCGGAAGCCGGCCACTGCTCCACGGCGGCGGTAAAGGCTTGCTGCGCACACTCTTCGGCCAGGTCAAAGTCGCCAATAAGCCCGATGAGCGTCGCTACGATGCGCCCCCAATCGGTGCTATAGACTGCTTCCACCGCCGCTCCGGCATCCAAAGGCATGCCTGATCATAAAATTTTATCGTGCAGCTGTCGATTTGGACCATCGCTGTTCGTCTTACTATAGGCAGTCACATAGGGAGGGACGCGGATGAAATACACGATGCTGATCTATCTCGATGAGTCCGCCCTGAGCGAGGCCGAGCGCGAGCAATGCTACCGGGAGTCCACGCAGTTTGCTGCAGAACTGGACTCCGGCGGGCGCTATCTGTCCGCCGTGCCCCTTCATCCCACCGCCACGGCAACCAGCGTCCGGGTTCGCGAAGATAAGCGCATGGTGACCGACGGCCCGTTCGCCGAGACGCGCGAGCAACTTGGCGGATTCTTTCTCGTTGAAGCCAGGGACCTGGACGAGGCCATCGACATCGCCGCGCGGATTCCCGCGGGCCGCTGGGGCACGGTGGAGATCCGGCCCGTCGTCGAGGTTGCCGGCCTCCCGGTAAAATAAACGCGGCGAATGTCGATTTCGCCGCATCCCGTTCGACTTACTGACAGAGCAAGCCAAGCGGAACGGCCCTCTGAGCCAAAAGCAAAAGGAGACACAGAATGCGAGTGATGGTTATCGTCAAGGCCACTAAGGACTCGGAGGCGGGCATTCTTCCGACCCGGGAACTTCTCACCAGGATGGGTAAGTACAACGAAGAACTCGCAAAGGCCGGCCTCCTCCTCGCCGGCGAAGGTCTGCAGTCGAGCGCCAAGGGCAAACGCGTCAAGTTCGGCGACGCCAAGCGGATCGTCACCGACGGCCCTTTCGCCGAGACCAAGGAACTGATCGCCGGGTTTTGGCTATGGAAAGTGAAGTCGATCGAGGAGGCCGTGGAGTGGCTCAAGCGGGCTCCCTTTGACCGGGGGGAAGAGGTCGAGATTCGGCAAGTCTTCGAAATGGAGGACTTCCCTGACTCCGAAGCAATGGATCGCGAGCGTGAATTGGCCAAGGAACCTCCGTACAAGACACGGTAGCGCGGATCTCTGTACATGAGTTGAATCAGAAAGACAAATAAAACAAAGAGGAGAAAAAGTATGTCCACGAAACCCACGTATGAACAGGCCCAGCTTCACCTGCAGGTGTACGATCAGCGACGCGAAGCTAAGCTCCGCCAGGCACGCGAATGGTTCTTCAAGAACTACTTCGCGGAAACCTTCGATGACTCTGCGCGCATCGCGGCGCCCGGCACGGAAAATGGCGCGCTCGTAATGATGGTATTCAGTTACTGGGAGCAGGCTTGCGCGCTCCTTAACTACGGACTGCTTCACGAAGACCTCTTCTTCGAGACCAGCGGCGAGTTTTTTAGAGTCTGGGAGCGCGTTAAGGGGATCCTTGGAGAAGGGCGCAAGCGGTTCTCCAATCCGCTCTTTCTCGCGCAAGTGGAAAAAGCGGCGGAGCGCTTCGAAGCGTGGAGCGAGAGCCGCACTCCCGGCCATATCGCGGCCATGCGGCAGATGATGAAGCAGATGCAGAATCAACTCTCGACGACAGCCAAAGCCTGAGTCGGCTTGTAGCCTTCGGGGCGTCACCACGGCGGCGGAATCTGCGAGTAGCGGATTCCGCCGTCCTCATTTAGGCGAAAAGGCCTCGTCCGAGGCCTTTTTCGCAACCCTAAAGAATCTTTGGGCTTTTCAGGAACTGGGCTGCGGGGACGAATCTACTTCTGCAGGACACGCCCGAGGCAGAGTTTCAATTCGGGGCTGATCTCCGTAATTTCCATTCCCGGCATCACCAGGAACTTGCAACTCAGCATTTCGCGTGGCTTGTCGTCGTCCGGCAGCTTGGCCATGACTCGGCAATATTGGCAATCCTGGTTCCAGCAAAACCGGCCGTAAGGAATCGTCTCCGGGCTCAGGAACTGGAAGCAGCGTAGAAGTGAGTTCTTCTCGGGAACCTCCACCGTCTTCTTCAGCAGCTTGATTTTGACAAGCCGCTCGTAGGGACGGAAGGGGTCCGTTATTTGAATTTCGGCGTCCTCGCGTGTCGGAATCATGACCACTCATAAATTAGAATAAATAACGTAACCCGACAATGTGAAGGAATGCGGCAGGTGGCCAATCTGCTACGTGCTTAGTGAGGGGCGTTACCCCTCGAAAATCGCCGCGTCAACTCGTGGTTTGTCACGCGCTCAAGCCAGCGGTATACGCACGGAAGTGCTAAGATCAGACTCCCCGCCCTCCGTCCTCGAGGAGAGCGCATGACAGAGAAACCCAAGGCCATCCGGCCCGGTGTCGTCGAAAAGATTATCAAGCCTTTGAATCCAAAGGATCCGGAGAAAGCCCAGATCGTTATTGAAGGGGCGGATCATCTTTACAAGGAGATTCGCATCGAAAACGCGTTGGAGGACGACCAGGGCAATAAAGTGAAGCTGAAAGAGCACGCCAGCGTTGATATCGTTGTCGAAGCGAATCCAGAAGCGACTGTCCCCGACGAGGCTCGTTAAGCCGCCACCCACTCTACCCATGGCAGGAGCGGATCGCTGGAGGTCCCGCCTTCAGCCGCTGACGGCGTTGGCCATCTGGCCCATGCGTCGAAATTTCGCGTACCGAAGCTGCAGCAACTCAGGAACGGATTTCGAGGAAAGATCGTCCAGCGCTCGCAGCAGAACGGGTTCGAGCAGTTGCGCAGCGGCTTCGTGGTCCGAGTGCGCGCCTCCCTCCGGCTCGGGAACGATCTCATCGATGACGCCCATTTCACTCAGGTCTTTCGCCGTAATGCGCAAGGATTCCGCCGCAAGCTCGGCTTTTGCGGCATCTCGCCACAAAATCGAAGCGCAACCTTCCGGGGAGATGACCGAGTAAACCGAATTCTCCAGCATGCTCACGTGATCTCCGACCGCGATCGCTAGTGCGCCGCCGGAACCGCCTTCGCCGGTTATCGTCACGATGATCGGCACGGGAAGGCGAGCCATGGTTTGGAGGTTTCGAGCAATGGCTTCGGCTTGGCCGCGCTCCTCGGCATCCAGCCCCGGATAGGCGCCCGGCGTATCCACAAACGTGAAAATCGGCCGGCCGAATTTCGCCGCCAGTTTCATCAGGCGCAGCGCCTTGCGGTACCCTTCAGGCTTGGCCTGGCCGAAATTGCGGGCCACGCGTTGCTTCGTGTCGCGGCCTTTCTGATGCCCCACGATCAGCACGGGCCGGCCGTGGAAACGCGCGAAGCCCGCAACAATCGCAGGATCGTCGCCAAACGCGCGGTCCCCGTGAAGTTCGGAAAAATCGGTGAACAGCAAGCGCACGAAATCCAGGGTGTACGGGCGCTGCGGATGCCGCGCCAGTTGCGTTCGCTGCCAGGCGCCCAGGTGGGTGTAGAATTCGCGGCGAAGCTCGGAAACCTGTTCGCGGATTTTCTCCAGCTCTGAGGCTGAGGAAACTCCCGAGGACAGGCGCCGCAAATCCTCTACCTCGCGTTCGAGTTGTTCGAGTTCACGCCGGCGCTCGCGGTTAGCCATTTCAATTCACCACTTCGACGGAATTGGGCCCGCACATATCGCGTAGGCGCCCCACCAGCTCATCGTTGATGCGCACTCGCTGGTTCGACGCCAGCGTGGCCGTGGAGCCGTCGTGATCCAGCAGATCGAAGGCGATCTGGCTCGGCCCGGGCGAACTGGCGAGGACCGTCTTGATCTGATCGAGCGTATATTCGTCCATGGAACTGAGGTCAATTCGCACCCGCACGCGCGCCGCGGTTTCCGGAGCGCCCGCGATCCGGTCGAGCGGCTGCGCTTCCTGGATGGCCACGCGCGTTCCCGCGTCTTCCACGTTCACTCGCCCGCGCAAAAGCAGCGGCGCTCCCGATTTCAGCACGGTTTCCAGGCGCGCGAAGGCTTCCGGAAACACCAGCGCCTCGAGCTCCCCCGTCATATCCTGCAGATTGCAAATGGCCCAGCGATCTCCCTTGCGCGAACGCATCGGACGCAGCGAAGACACCAGCGCCCCGATCGCCACTTCTTCGCCGTTGCGCCGGCCCTCCATCGCCGCCAGTTCCACCGCTTTCAGCTCCTTCAGCCGCCCGGAGTATTTATCCAGCGGATGCCCGGAAATATAGAAGCCCAGCGTGGAGAATTCGTTTGCCAGCAGTTCGTGCTCCGGCCACTCGTCTACTTCGGGCAGCGCTGGTTCGGGTGGCTCGTCGGCCGCCGCGCCCCCCATAAAAAGTCCGTGCTGTCCACTGGCGTGCTGTCGCTGCAGTTGCTGTCCGCGCTCCATGGCGCGATCGACCACCTGATAAAGCTGCGCCCTGCGCGCTCCGAACGAATCCAAAGCTCCGGCTTTCACGAGGCTTTCCAGTACGCGGCGGTTCAAAAGGCGCGGGTCCACCTGATCGCAAAGCTGAAAAATCGAAGTGAATCCGCGCAGCTTTTCCCGCGCTTCCAGAATGCCGCGCACCGTATTCTCTCCCACGTTCTTGATGGCGCTGATCCCAAAGCGAATCTGTTCCCCCGCCGGCGTGAAGTCCAGATCGCTGGTATTCACGTCCGGCGGCAGCACGGTGATGCCCATGCCCTTGGCCTCGTGGATGTATTTAACCACTTTTTCGGTGTTGCCGGTTTCCGAGGTCAGCAGCGCCGCCACAAACTCCACCGCGTAGTGTGTTTTCAGCCAGGCGGTCTGATAGGCCAGCAGCGCGTAGGCGCAGGAGTGGGATTTATTGAATCCGTATCCCGCAAATTCGGCCATCAGATCGAAAATCCGTTCCGCTTTCTTCAGAGGCACCTTGCGTGCCGCGCAGCCGGTTAGAAACTTTTCCCGCTGCGCCGCCATCTCGTCGCGATTCTTCTTGCCCATGGCGCGCCGCAGGATATCGGCTTCGCCCAGAGAAAAGCCGGCGAGCCGGTTGGCGATCTGCATCACTTGCTCCTGATACAGGATCACCCCGTACGTCTCCTCCAGGATCTCGCGCAATTCCGGCAGATCGTAGGTGACTTTTTTCTTGCCGTGCTTGCGGTTGATGAAATCGTCGATCATCCCGCCCTGGATCGGTCCGGGGCGATAGAGCGCGTTCAACGCCGTCAGATCCTCCAGGCGTGTGGGCTGATACCTCCGGAGAATATCGCGCATCCCGTGCGACTCGAATTGGAAAATGGCCGTCGTATCGCCGCGAGAGAAAAGCTCGTAGGTGGGCGCGTCGTCCAGCGGCAGCGTTTCGAGATCGATGGAAGCGCCCCGGTTCGCCGCGATGAGCTTCACCGTGTCCGAAAGAACCGTGAGCGTGGTCAGGCCCAGGAAATCCATTTTCAGCAGGCCCAGCCGCTCGAGTCCCTTCATGTCGTACTGTGTGGTGATTTCATCGCGGTTCGTCTTGTACAGAGGCAGGATGTCCGTGAGCGGCTGCGGTGAGATCACCACGCCCGCGGCGTGCGTGGAGGCGTGCCGCGCGACTCCTTCGAGGCGCTTGGCGACTTCCAGCAATTCCTTGAAACGCTCGTCGCCGTCGATGGCGGCTCGCAGTTGGCCCGATTGCTTGAGCGCGTCTTCGAGCGAGATGTTGATCTGGTTGGGAACGAGCTTGGCCAGGCGGTCGACGTCTCCGTAGGGCAGGTCCATGGCTCGGCCGACGTCTTTCAACGCCGCTTTTGCCGCCATGGTTCCAAAGGTGATGATCTGCGCGACGTTCGTCCGCCCGTACTTGTTGGTCACGTATTCGATCACTTCCCCGCGGCGCCGCATGCAGAAATCGATATCGATATCGGGCATGGATACGCGCTCGGGATTCAGGAAGCGCTCGAAGAGCAGGTCGTATTGCAGTGGATCCACATCCGTGATCTTCATGGCGTAGCTCGCCAGGCTGCCTGCCGCAGATCCGCGTCCCGGGCCTACCGGAATTCCCTGCGCTCGCGCATAGCGCATGAAGTCCCAGACGATCAGGAAGTAGCCGGCGTAGCGCATCTTCACGATCATCTTGATTTCATCGGAGAGCCGCTGTTCGTATTCCGCGAGCGGACGCCTCAGCCGGCCCTGCTTCGAAAGCGCATCGAGAAAAGGTACCCGCTCGGCAAATCCGTCGCGCACCACCCGCTCGAAATAGCTATCGAGCGTAAATCCCGGGGGCACCTGGAACTCTGGAAACGAATTTCGCACCGGCTCGATACGCACGTTGCAGCGCTCCGCGATGCCCACGGTACGCTCGAGCGCGTCGGGCAGCTCCTTGAAAACCTCGGCCATCTCCGCTGCCGTCTTGAAATAAAACTGATCGGTGGCAAACCGCATGTGCGACGGATCGGAAACGGTTTTCCCCGTCTGAATGCACAGCAACACTTCCTGTGCGCGGGAATCGGCGCGCGTCAGGTAGTGGCAGTCGTTCGTCGCCACCAGCGGGATACCGCTCTCGCGCGACAGCCGCACCAGTTCCCGATTGACGGGCCCATCGATCTCCAGGCCCTGGTCCTGAACCTCGAGGAAGAAGTTGTTTTTGCCGAAGATGTCTCGGAGTCGATAGGCGGCGTCGCGAGCGTCGTCATAACGGCCCTCCACCAGAGGCTCCGCCACCGCGCCGCTCAGGCACGCCGAAAGCGCGATCAGCCCCTGGCTGTGCTTCGCCAGCAGGTCATAGTCAATGCGTGGCTTGTAATAGAAGCCTTCCAGAAAACCGGCGGACACCAGTCGGATCAGGTTGCGGTAGCCTTCCGAATTTTCGCATAACAGGACGAGATGGTTGGTGCCGCGCTGCGCCACATCCGAAGCTTGTCCGGCAGCCATTCCTCGCGTGCCGCCGTTCGCCTTTTCCGCGCCGCGATCATGGCGGCTGGTTCGGGCCACGTAAACTTCGCAGCCGATAATCGGCTTTACGCCGCGTGTGACGGCTTTGTGATGGAACTGCTCGGCGGCAAAGAGATTTCCGTGATCGGTCACCGCCACCGCGGGCATGCCCTGGTGGGCGGCTTCATCCACCAGTTCAGTGATATCGCATGCGCCGTCGAGAAGACTGTAATCGGTATGCAGGTGTAGATGGACAAAACGCGGGGTCGCCATCGGTGCTTGATTCTAGTCTGTGCGCGCCTGATTTTCCAGGTAAGTCGCGCACGTTTTCAACAACCTGTATTTTCCGCGTCGCAAGCGGCTACCGTTTGCGAGCGGCACTCTCCTTGCGCGCTGGAGCTGCCTTTGCGGCTTTGGCCGGAGCTGGCGGTGTCGCTGGATGGCCTTGTCGCGCGGCTTGCAGGCGCGCGCGCGTATCGTTCGCGGCCTTTTCGTTTCTAGCGGGTGGCTGCATGGATTTTCCCGGCGGCGCCGCGGCAACGGCGCTCTCTTTGCCGCCTTTCTTGGGCTTCTCGCCCAGTTTCTTTTTCTCTTTTTCGTCGATCTTTTTCTTGGGCGGTTCTTTGATGCCGGAAAGTTTGCGCAGCAGCTTGAGCCGCAGCTCCGGATTTCTGGCCTTGCCCTGTAGCTGTGCTAAAAATAAGTCCTCGATAGCCTTGTCGAATTTTGGCCCGTGCGGCATGCCGATGCTTTCGAGTTCCAGCACGGCAGCCGGCAAGGCCTGCCGCAACGGTCGCCACTTGGTCAGGTACGTGCGAATTTTGGCCACTGCCTTGGAGTTTGAGGATTCGGCCAGGATAAAAACGAGCAACTCCGGGGTCGCCTTTTCCAAAAAAGCATACGCATCGGCGGGATCTGCCGTTTTTCTTCCGGCCAGTACCGCCGCCACTTTCTGCGCGCGATCCTCGATACCCACCACCGCTTCAATCTCGTCCGCGCGATATTCCAGCCGGTGCAGCGCGCTGGACGCTTCCCTGTCCTTGAGCTTCCCAAGCGCGGCGTAGGTGATCGCAGAGGCGAGCCGCGGTCGAATGCCCGCGCTCGCGAGATCGTCGCGCGCCTTCAGAATACGCGTGAGCATTTCATAATGCGGATGCCGTTTGGCCAGTTGCGGAGAAATGGACTCGAGCAGGCCGCGCGCCTCCCACAGCTTGAGAATCGCTACCGGCTTGTCCTCCCGCGCCAGCTGTCGTAGTTCGCTGCCCGCGTCGCCCGGGGTGATGCTCTCCTGCAAGCCTCTCTCCAGCGCCAGCGCGAACCACTCTTCCGTCCGCGATTCCAGCTTGAAATCCATTCGCGCGGCATAACGAACGGCGCGAAGCAGCCGCACCGGCTGATTGGTGAAGCTGTGGATCGAAAGCGCGCGCACCTCGCGGCTCTCCAGATCGGCAAGCCCGTTAGTGGGGTCCAGCAGAAGCCCGCGCGACGCCGCATTCAGGGAGATCGCCACGGCATTCAGGGAAAAGTCCCGGCGGTGCAAATCTGCGGTGATCGTGGACCAGCGCGCCTCGGGACGCACGCCCGGCCGCGCGTAGACTTCCTCGCGTGCCGCCGCGATGCTGCCGTCCACGTCGCCGGAAAATACCATTTCGATGTACCGGAGCTTTTCATCTTCCGTGACCACACGGGCACCTCCCTTCTCCAGTTCGCGTGCCAGGCGCGTGGGATTTCCTTCCACCGTAAAATCCAGGTCCCGGATGGGCATTCCTGAAATCAGGTCGCGAACCGCGCCGCCCGTGAGATAAACATTCGTAGAGCTCTCGGCGGCCAGCTCTTGCACGCGCAACAACACAGCCCGCTGTTCGGCGGACAGGCGGCTCTCCAGCATGTACATGTAGTCAGGCATAATCAGTCATTCTCTTCCCCGAGCAGAAGTCACCTCTTCACCGCGAACGCATTACGCGCGCGGATGATGCGCCTTGTAAATCTGTTTCAAGCGCTCTTCCATCACGTGCGTATAGATCTGTGTCGTCGAAATATCGGCGTGGCCCAGCATCAACTGCACCGAGCGCAGGTCCGCGCCGCGTTCAAGCAGGTGCGTGGCAAAGCTATGCCGCAGCTTGTGGGGCGACAGGCGCGCCCTGATCCCGGCACGCCGGCCGTGCTCGCTCAAAAGCCGCCATATACTGACGCGGCTGATGCGATTCCCGCTGCGGTTGACGAATAGATAGGGACTTGGCGCCTTCTTCGCCGAATCGTGCCCCCCTTGAAGTTGCGGCCGCGACTTCTCCAGATACTCCTGCACCGCCGCAAGCGCCTTCCGACCGACCGGTACCAACCGCTCCTTATCACCCTTTCCCACGCAGCGCAAGCAGCCCATGCGCCTCTCCACGTCGGCGACCTTGAGGTCGGCCAGTTCCGAAACGCGCAGCCCGGTCGAATAAAGCAACTCGATGATCGCTCGATCGCGCAATCCGTTACGCGTGGATGGGTCCGGCTGGCTCAGCAGACGATCCACCTCTTCCATGCGCAGGTACGTTGGCAGCGATTTCCGTACCTTGGGCGACTCCAGATTGAGCGTGGGATCGCTGGTGAGTGCCTCCTCGGACAGCGCGAAGCGGAAAAGATTGCGCACCGACACCAGATGGCGCGCCACGCTCCGGCTGTCGAGTCCCTGCCGGTATAGCTCGCTCAGAAAATCAACCACGCTGTCGCGCGTCAACTCTTCAACTGCCAGTTTCCGTTTCTCCGCAAAAGCCGCGAACTTGCCCAAATCGCGCTTATAGGCCGCCACCGTGTTAGCGGCCAGGCCTTTCTCGACTTTGGTGTAAGTCAGGAAAGCGCTGATCAGGGCTTCCATCTGCATCTTCATGATCCTTCGCTCAACGTCCCGATATTCGCTGGCTCCGCGTGCGCGGCAATGCCATAAATCTCCGACAGTTCAGCGCAACGCAAGACCCACGCCAGCCCCAGATACAAGGCCGTCGCTCCCACCAGCAATGCGCCGAAGATCGCCAGCCTCGGCAGGAACTGCTCGTAGCTGTCGAAGTGCGACTTGTGTATGCCCACCCAGCACAACGTGCCCATCAACGCCGCGCAGACTCCGCTCCGCGCAAGCGACGCCAGGATGTCCAGGGTGCCCAGCCGGCCGAACCGCACCCGAAAAATAGCAAACAAGGTGAAAAAATTGAAATACGCGGCGATCACCGTGGCCACCGCCGGCCCGCCGTTTCGAAAAATTGGAAAAAACCAGCGCAGGCAGAGCACGTTCAACACAATGTTCAAGCCCAGAGAGTACGCCGCGATCCGCACGGGCATCCGCGTGTCGTGATTGGAATAAAACGCCGGCACGATCAATTTGATTGCCGCAAATGCCGGCAAACCAAAGCCGTAGTAAAACAGCGCACGGCTGGTAAGCCCCGTCGATTCCGCCGCGAATTCGCCGTGCTCGAAAAGCACTCGAATAATGGGTTCGCGCATCACTACCAATCCGACGGCGGCGGGTATGGTGATAAACGAAACGATGCGCAGGGAAAAAGCCAGCGTGGATTTCAATCCTTCCATATCGCCGGCCGCCGCTTGATGCGACATCATCGGCAAAATTGCCGTGGCTACGGCGATCGCGTATCCCCCCATCACCAGCTCCATCACCCGTTCGGCGACGTATAACGCCGTCACACTGCCCGACGGCATCCGCCCGGAGGTGGCAAAAACTGTGCCCACAAAAAAATTGATTTGTGCGACGCCAATCCCAAAAAATCCGGGCGCGAGCAGTCCCCCCACCGACCGCACGCCCTCATGGCGAAGCGATAGTCCAAAATCGAAGTGCATTCCCCGCCGCACCAGCAGCGGCACCTGAACCAGAAATTGCAGCGCACCTCCGATCAGCACCCCGACGGCCAGCGATACCGCGGCACTCGAGAAGTGGCGCGACACCGCCGTCACCGAGCACGCGATAATCGCGATATTCAGCAGCACGGGAGTGGCCGCGGGCAGGCCAAAAACGTGGAAACAGTTCAGGATGGCCATGGCCAACGCCGACAGGCCGATAAAAAAGATATACGGAAAAATGATTCGATTCAGATATACGGCTTGTTCCCACGCAGGCTGGCCTGGCGCAAAAAATGTAAACAGACGCATGAACTCCGCCGAAAACACCATTCCCAGCACGGTAATCGCCGCGAGCAGCACCGCCAGGTTCCAGAACAGCCGATTGGCAAACTCCCATACCTCTTCGCTCGGCTTGTTGTTCAGGTAGTTGGCGAATACCGGTATGAAGGATGCCGTCACCGATCCTTCTCCCACGAGCCTCCTCAGCAGACTAGGGATGCGATAAGCCAGAACGAAGGCATCAGCCGTTGGTGTGGTGCCTAGGAGCAGCGTAATGCGCTGATCCCGGACGTATCCGAGAATACGGCTGACTACAGTAACAAGGGAGATGACCGAGGCCGACTTGAGGATCTGCTTCTTTTGGTTCAAAAGGCGGCGTCTCAGCCTAAGCCTATGAAAAATAACAGGTTGACGGCTTACGGGGCGATAACATAACATACCCGGCGGCGGTTTGCAATACTCCGCCGCTGTACCTTTCACACCGTTTCTCTGTGAAGACGCGCGCCGCAGCCTCCACCCACAAAAAGGTCATCGTCACCTTTTCCGATCGCACCACGCTGCAGGCCTATATCAATCCGTTACGCCTGCCCAGCGATCCCCTCGATTTACTTACGACGAATGGAGAGCAGCGTTCGGTTCCACTAAAAGAGATTCGCGCTGTCTATTTCGTGCGCGACTTCACCGCCGATTACGAACCGGAACGCAAGGCGTTCCTCAGCCGCCCGAAGCTGGATGGGCTCTGGGTCCGGCTCACGTTTCATGACAAGGAGACCCTCGAGGGCGTCGTAACCAATGACCTGCTCGCCTTGATGGACTCCGGCATGCAAATCACGCCCCCGGATTTGAATGGCCCCGCCCTCCGCATCTTTGTGCCCAGGAGCGCGCTCTCTGAAGTCACCGTTCTCGGCGTGGTCGGCATGGCGCGCCGCAAACCCGCTGCGCCGCCCTCGCCCGCACAGCCCAAACTCTTCTCCGAATAGCGTACCCTTGGTAACATCGGCACGTTCGCGCCCATGCTCACGCCGGTCGCTCGTATGAATAAGCCCAAGCTTCCATCAAGCCGGTTCGTCTTCGCGATCTTCGCGCTGGTTGCCGCCACCATCGCGGCCCCGCCCGCTGCCGCGCCCGCTGCTGCACAAGACCCGCGTGCCCGCCAACCCTCTACCGTCAAGCAGGTCGCCAGCGATCTCTATTTCTTCTACGACTATGACGGCTCAAATTCCGTCTTTCTGGTCACCGACGCGGGCGTCCTGGTGATCGACACGCGCGAACACCCGCGCGCCGGACAGGATCTGCTCGACCGTGTTCGCAAGGTCACCGACAAGCCCATCAAATGGGTGATCAACAGCCATTTTCACGGAGACCATACCTTCGGAAATGCGGCGTTCCAGGCGGCCGGAGCGACCTTCGTCGCTCAGCAGGAAACCGCGCGCATCATGGCGCTGGTGCAGCCAAAAGAGATGGCGCGACGCCAGGACTACTTCAAAGCAAACCGATACGACCCGAGCGAAGTGAAGTTGATTCTGCCCGACGTCACCTTCGACATGGACTTGACTCTCCATCTCGGCGGGCGCGAAATTCGCCTCATGTATTTTGGCCCTGGCCAGCAGCCCGGCGACACTTTCGTTTTGTTTCCGCAGGAGCGCGCGCTATTCACGCCGGGGGCATTTGCGCGGCACAGCATGCCCAACATGGCCTTTACGCCTTCGGTCGATAATTGGATCAAGCTGCTGAATGAAGTTGCCTCCAGGAATGATTACGACTACATCCTGCCGGCGCATGGCGATGTGGCTCACCGCGACGACGTCAAGGAGCTCGCCGCTATGCTGGCCGACGAGTACGCCACGGTAAAGGGCGCTGTCGCAAAAGGCGTGCCCTTGCAACAGGCCCAGGAGACTCTCACGTTTCCGCAATACAAAGATTGGCGGAATTACGAACGGCTGAAGAACGAAATCAAGTCCCTTTACGAATTGATCCAGACCGGCCGCCGCAGCTACTTCGAGTAATCCCCGCCCCTCAGCCTCTCTCATCCCGAGCATTAAAGAGCCGGTCCGTGGGTGCCTGACGCGATGCTTATTTTTGTCGCGCCTCCTTCCTGGCGGCATCGGCGGTTCCGCTCGCTTAGCGCCAATTTCCTTTCGCTGTCATTCTGAATCGCCTGTGACTTTGTGAGAGGGAGTTGCTTTGCTGGGTGCCCCACACGCCGATTCTGCGTGTGGGTCCCGAGCCCAACCCGCACGTCACCCCGAACGAAGCGCCTTCACGCACGCGTTTTGCGCGTGAAAGCGGTCGGGAAGCGATCTGCTGTTCGCTGCCATTGTGAAGAGCCTGTGACTTTATTGCGCGAGGAAGTTGGTTTGGTGGGTGCCCCACACGCCGATTCTGCGTGTGGGTCCTGAGCCCAACCCGCACGTCACCCCGAACGAAGCGCCTTCACGCACGCGTTTTGCGCGTGAAAGCGGTCGGGAAGCGATCTGCCGTTCGCTGTCATTCTGAATCGCCTGTGACTTTGTGAGAGGGAGTTGCTTTGGTGGGTGCCCCACACGCCGATTCTGCGTGTGGGACCGGAACCCAACCCGCACGTCACCCCGAACGAAGCGCCTTCACGCGCGCGTTTTGCGCGTGAAAGCGGTCGGGAAGCGATCTGCTGTTCGCTGTCATTCTGAAGAGCCTGTAACTTTGTGCGAGGAAGTTGGTTTAGTGGGTGCCCCACACGCCGATTCTGCGTGTGGGTCTGAAGCCCACCCCGCATGACTCACCTGAGCGAACCGGGGTCAAGTAACCGCCCTCGCCCCACCCTGTCATCCCGAGCGAAGCGCCTTCACGCGCGCGTTTTGCGCGTGAAAGCGGTCGGGAAGCGATCTGCTGTTCGCTGTCGTTCTGAATAGCCTGTGACTTTATTGTGCGAGGGAGTTGGTTTGGTGGGTGCCCCACACGCCGATTCTGCGTGTGGGGCTGAAGCCCAACCCGCATGACTCACCTGAGCGAACCGGGGTCAAGTAACCGCCCTCGCCCCACCCTGTCACCCCGACCAGCGCGAGGGATCCCTCATAATGCTTACCTTGCGCCCGCGCGGCTGCAGCGTCTCATCTGGGTGTACCATCCGGTTTGCGGCCTCGGACCGCGGCCCTGCAGGCGGCATCAGCTTTTAGACTGACGGAACACGAACATGACAGATGGGAAAGCGCCCGCCACAGCGATTTGCTCTACCACCGGCAAGCGAAAATACTCGACCGAACGAGAAGCGCAGGCAGCCGCGGACCATCGCTTAGCCGATCCAACCGGCCCGCCAAAACTGAAAACCTACCGGTGCTTGTACTGTAACTCCTTCCACCTCACCAGCAAATAAACCGCCCTCGTCCCAGCCTGTCATCCCGAGCGAAGCGCCTTCACGCGCGCGTTGTGCGCGTGAACGCGGTCGGGAAGCAATCTGCTGTTCGCTGTCATTCTGAATCGCCTGTGACTTTATTGTGCGAGGGAGTTGGTTTAGTGGGTGCCCCACACGCCGATTCTGCGTGTGGGTCCCGAGCCCAACCCGAACGCCACAGCC
>Ga0207039_1122_pt1 | contig 17734 bp, 14 predicted proteins | sample Alteio_BWMinCont_74_FD_153264 | JGI IMG/M metagenome (GOLD analysis project Ga0207039, IMG submission 153264) | Enriched cells from forest soil in Barre Woods Harvard Forest LTER site, Petersham, Massachusetts, United States -... | ecosystem: Environmental > Terrestrial > Soil > Temperate forest >... | reverse complement strand
GCGCTTAAAGACGCAGCTTTTGGTTTTCACTCTGCTGATTATTTGTGCCCTTACCGGCCGCCAACGTGAAATCGCCCGAAAATGACTCCGGGGGTCAGGAATGCCTCGCTATTGCCAGATCGCGGTCCGTCCACAAAGAACGTGGAGTTCACTTCAATTTCGGGCCAAATGCGGGTCTTGACGTTGTACTGAAACGTATTGTTGAAGACGATCGACCTTCCCAGAACCGCAGTCCCACCCTGAGGGATATTTCCGCTGAGGGTGCTCTGAATATCGAAGTGCCCCCAACCTTTCGCTGCGGCAAGCATAGGAGACCATGTCGTATGGCCGGTCCCATTGGGCAGCGCGCCCGAGGGAAACGATGCTCCCAGGAAAAGCCCGACGAAATAGGCTCCCTGGCCCTCCGTGGCAGAGAATGCGCGGAATTTGATAAACATGGAAACGTCGCCGAAGCCGTCGGGCGTGGCCGACGACCGGTGCGCGATATACGGCGGCACGGCAACCTGCACCTCTATGCGGGAGTTGGGGATAATCTCCAATCCCTTGCCCGCGCCGAAGTTGTAGGCCCAGCTCGCGGCGGAGCCCTCTTGTCCATAGATGTCGTAGCGGAACTGCTGCACAAGCAGAACGTGAGTGGTGATCAGCGGGGAGGCGTAATGGGGTTGCCTCTTACGAGTTTCGTCGACCACCCGCAACCAGCCATGCACCCAATCGCTCGAGGGCTCGGGCATAGGCCCAGGATCTGCCGCTAGCGAACCAGGCTGCGAAGGAGTTGAATCCTCGGAACTAGAGAGTCCCGACGCCAAGCTCGCGAGTCCGCTATCCGCAGGACGCGATTGAGCCGCCGTACCCGAGCAAATCATGACGACTGCCGCGAAAGCTGAAAGCGCAAGGCGAAGCATCGAGCGGAGGAGTGGGGTGGGGGCCGTGGTCATTTTAATTTGGAGAAAGTGAACACAACTCACCTCGGACCGGGAAACGTCCCGCTATCCCGCTACGATGCCGAACTGCTAAGAAGCAGGGCTGTGGTCTGATTCGTGGATTTCGGCAAAATCGGCAAATCCAGCTTGCGAACGGGGAAACTTGACGAGAAAAACCGTTCCGGTTTCCGAAGTGTGCTCGACGGCCACAGAGCCGTAGTGATCATGAACGATTTTGCTGACGATCGCCAGGCCCAAGCCGGTGCCATTTGATTTTCCCGAACTGATAAATGGGTCGAATAAGGTGCTGCGTATTCCGGCAGGAATGCCAATGCCATCATCCTTGACGCGCACCTCAAATAAGGTGTCTACGGTCTTTATTTCAATTTCGATCTTGCCCCTGTCCGACGTGGCTTCGCAGGCGTTCAGCAAGAGGTTGAAAAAAGCGCGCTCGATCTTCCGGGGATCGAATGCACCGGTCGTATCTCCAGACGCTTGAATCGAAATGCCGCGATTGTGGAACTCGGGGCGGGTCAGGACGGCCTCAACAGCGCGCTTGATGACCGCGTCGAGCGGCGTGGTGAGCACAGCGAGCGTGCCATGTTCGCGCGAGAGTTCCCGCAACGAGTCCAGCAATTCCGTCATCTGCTCGGAAGCAATCTTGATCTCTTCGTAGATCTCATCGCGGTCAAGCTTGAGCTTGTCAGCCTCATAGAGAAATTCGGCATTGGCGACGACCGCAGCCAGCGAGTGGCGGAGGTCGTGCGAAATCGAACTGGCGGCCCTGCCCAAGGCCGCCACCTGTTCCGTCTCGATCTGCCGGCGGTGAGAGGCCAGCAGGTCTCCCCGCATTTTCGAAAAGGCCGTGCCCAGCTCAACCACTTCGCTGCTGCCGCGGGGCGTGATGGAGAAGGTGTAATCGCCACGCGCCAAGGCACGAACGCCGGCGAGAAGGTTATCCATGGGACGCGTGATGGTGCCGGAAACAAAGCTCAGCAAGAGCGTGGCACAAAGAAGGGCGGAAATGCCCAGCGCGAGAATCGTGCGATCCAACTTACCGATAAACCCCATGGGCCGCCGCAACGGTATGAGCACAAAACATTGCACGGGCGTCCGAGGATCGGCGTGGAGTGAAACGGCAGCGACCTCGTAGGGCTCTCTGCCCAGGTTTACTTCGCGGTTTCCCGAATCCAAGGGCGCAGTGTATTGACCCAGATGGTCCTGCAATTCGGCCTGCTCGCGAGAGGAAAGCGTGGAGGCGATCACCTTTGCGCCGGTGACCAAGACAATCTTGCCGCCGGCTACGAGCGCCAACTGCTCCGCGACCGTTGAATCCACCTGATAGCCAATGGCCAGCACGCCGAGGTGCTTTGCATCGGTTCCCGAGCCGGCGGTGATAGGGCGAATGAAAACCCAGTACAACTGATCGTCGGCGTACCACCAGGCCGCATCCTCATCACCGTCGAGCGATCGCATCAAATCGCCTTTGACGTCGGCGCTATTCAATCCGGATTTCCTGGAATGGAGCGTCATGACTTCGCGGTTCGGATCGGCAAGGAGGAACAGGTCGCTGCCTGCGAGCTGCCAGAAGGGGAAGGAGCCGTCGCGAATCGTGGGCGCGTGACGCGTGGTCATCAACGCTTTCAAGGTGGGGAGCTCGGCAAGCATGGCCGTGGTTCGAGAGAGCTGGTCCTGCCGCTGATTCTGAACGCTCTCGAAAGCGCGGACGGAGGCCGCCACGCTGTCTCGCACCTGGTCGTCAATTTCAGCGCGGACCGTGTGACGAACGATCAGAAGCATGGCGCCGGTAAGGGCACAAATAATCAGCAGAGTGAAAACCAAAAGCTGCGTCTTTAAGCGCAGGGGCGACATCGTCGATATCCGGACCTAGTTCGTCTTTCCGCCGGGGGCTTGCCCCGGCACAAATTTGTATCCCGCACCGTGCATCGTGAGAAAGAATCGCGGATTGGCGGGGTCGGGTTCGAGCTTCTGCCGCAAGCGAAGGATGTGATTGTCCACCGTGCGAGTGGAGGGATAGTTCTGGTATCCCCACACTTCGTTCAACAACTCCTCGCGCGAAATGACTCTTTCTGGGGATCTGGCGAAAAACTTCAAAAGCTTGAATTCCTGTGCCGTCATCGCGACGGGCTTACCGGCGCGGGTGGCCTCCATGCTCGTGAAGTCAACGTGGACATCCTTGAACACCAGCATTTCGTGATTGATCTCCTGGGCGGCAACGTTTGAGACCAGGCGTGCCTTCGCTCCATTGCGGCGCATGGCTCGTCTTACGCGCGCAAGTAACTCGCGCGGGCTGAATGGCTTCGTGACGTAGTCGTCGGCGCCCAACTCGAGGAGCAGCACTTTGTCCTCGATCTCCGCATTGGCGCTCAGGACCACGATCGGTACCGAAGGCATGTGGGCCTTAAAAGCGCGGCAGAGTTCCTTGCCGGAAAGCCGGGGCAGCTTGAGATCGAGCACTACAACACTCGGCGTCTCTTTCTTGAAGCTTTCGAGGCCAGCGACACCGTCGGAAGCGATTTGCACGGCCAACGAGTCGGCCTCGAAGAGGCGTTGCAAAGTCCTCTGCATGGCGCGGCTGTCTTCGATAACCAGAACGGTATCCATGTGATTCCTCACTCGTTCGAAAATTCAATAGGCCGGCGACGAAGCCTTAGGATCGTAATCCTGCCCATATTTATCCTTGTGCGACGCATCATGCCTGGCGACCGAAACAGAGATCGGAGGCAAGAGATTTTCTCCCGGACCTACGACCATCCCTCGCTGCAAGGGATCGGTGGACTCCGATGCGGCGTTCTCATACCAAACATGCACCGAGTATTGGCCCTCAGGCACGTGAGGGATAACCACGTGCCCCGCCCTATTGGAAACGCCAAATAGATCCGAATTTACGGTAAGAATGACCGCAGTCATGTGCGGGTGTATGTTGCAAAATAAAAAAGAGGGGCCGGGACGGTCAAATGTCACCGCCTTCACGGCTCCCGCCTGATATAGGCCCAGATCAAAGCGCTTGCCCTGATACAGAGAAAAAACATTGTGAAACCACGGATCGAGGTTCGGAAAGTCGACGACGCCGCCTAACGGCACGACCAGTAACTTTGGTTCGAAGGTTTTGTCATGCTGCAACATGCGGTAGTGCGCCCGGGGCAAAAGGCGATTGGCGGAGGCATCGGCGGCACCGGCAGGAACAAGCCAGACAACGACCTGGGAGGCGTCCTTGGCGCGAGCGGAATTTCCCTCGACCAACGTCACGTTGCCCGTCACGTCGGCGACAGACGCACCGGCATCCCTGGGCATGGCGAACGTCGCCGGCAGGAGAGCGACGCCGAGGGCGGTTGCGATAAGGGCTAATCGTTGGCTAATCATTGAGTCTCATCAAGGGGTCTCATCATGCGCTAAAAAAGGAACCCCGCGGCCAAACCAACCTGTCCCGCGGTGTAAGGCACGCCCGAGATCTGGGTGGTGTGAAAGCGGCGATACTCCGCGGAAAAAAGCAGGTCGCTGCGCGGCCGGAAAATGTAATTAAAAAAGAGCACCTTATTACTTGCCGGGACGGATACCAAAAGCGGGTCGAACGGAGCGGCCGCTCCGAGGCGCGCGGCGTTTCTGGCGCCGAGTCCGCCAGCTGCATTGAACTCGCTGCGGTTGTTCAAGGTGAACTTCAGCTGCGACCAGCCGCCGACCACGGGAAGGCCGGCGAGTGTCGGCGCCGTAACATAAAGATAGTGCGTGTAATCCTGGGGTTGCACCAACGGAAGCGGCAATCCGCCAAATCCATCGAGCCCCTTGCCGCTGAAAAACGCTCCGCTCAATTGCAGCCTGGCAAGCAGCGGAAATTTCCAATCGGCAATCAACCCCGACGCGGAGATGACCGACCTTGAGGGAAAGCTCAAGGGAGCGTAGATCGCAGACATTCCAAATGAGATGACTCGATCTTCCATCCGATTATTCCCGGAGACGCGGATTGAGTACGCCGGTTGCCTGGAGCCCTCTCCGGGCGTAGGCACGCGCGCGCCGGCACCACTCACGGCATAAGCCGTCGAATCCAAAAGCCCCGCCTCGACCTTGAACTCAGCGGACGTGAAATCGAATCTGCGCTCCGCCCGAATCGCCGGCGTCCAATTCCAGAGGTTTCCGGCACCGGCAAAAGCAGGGACAGCCAGCGAGAGATACGAGGTCGGTGAATTCGGAGAGAAGAAGGGAGTCTCCAACCCGCCGGAAACGGAGACCTTGTTCCAATCGAACTGCAGACGCGCAATCCGGAGGCCCACCACACCAGCGGCCACACCACCGTAAGGGCCGCCCGTGCCGTTGATAAAATCCAACTGGAGGTCCGCGCTCGTGCTTGCGCCAGCCAGCTTCGGTCCGATCCCTCTAAATCCCAGGACGGACTGCCTGAACGACGCCGAAACGCTGCCAGAGGAGGCATAGGCTGGCCGCGGAACGGCCACACTCGGCACATCCAAATTGTCGAGTTGTCCCGAGGTATCGAATACGTTGAACAGAGCAATGCCCGAAATTTTCAGCCGGTACTTGGAGCTGCTCTCCACCTTCACCTGTTCGTGCTCTTCCACCCTCGCGTTCATGAGTTGCCAATCGTCCTGCGTGATTCTGGCGGGAGGGCCGCCGGTTTCCGATGTCGTTTGCGCCGCATCCGTAGAAATCGGTTTATCGTAAGGATTCACGGCCGTGGAGCCTGATGGGCTTCGCAGAACCTGCTCCAACAGCGAACGAAGCTGCCGAATTTCGGAACGCGAATCTTCCAACTCCGTCTGCATGTGCTCGACCGATTGTGTCAGCGCTTCGATCCTGGAGCTCAAATCGGCCTGACTTTCCGGCTGCGCCTGGGGCCGGGGGGCTTGAGCCCGCGCCGATAAGCCGACCGATAGCACAGCGCACACCAATAACGGGAATACGCGTAATGGTTTTTTGATGATCGTGCGCATGAGGTCTCCTCTTTTTGCGGCGAATGGCGCGACTCGCGTGAGGCTATCATAACGAAGACCCGTGGGGCGATTTCGAGTTGGCAAGTCCCAACTCCGGTCGATGCGTAGCTCGAAAGACACTTAAGGCACTTAGGCATTTGGGATCCGCCAGTGACTTTACCTCAAGGAATAAGAGTTTTCAGGGCTTGAGCAAAGACATTACAGCGGGTTGACAAAATCCTGACAATTGAGGAGGACGGGCTCGCGCGCGGCACGAAAAATGGCTGTCTACCTGCAGCGGCGGATTGCCGAAGTCATCCGCCGACAAGGGCGTGCAAGGCAGAACTTTCTTCGTGCTGGCTTGTAGCGTCCGGCTCGACGGCGCGTTTGTTCTTTATCCGGCGGCCGTCCTGCAAGAGAGTGCGCAGACGCATGCGGGCCTTATGCAATTGGGATTTGGAGTTACCGATAGAGAAGCCCAAGGCTTCGGCGATTTCATGGTGTTCGTAGCCCTCCACGTCATGCAGCAGGAAGACCAGCTTGTAACCGTGCGGGAGTTGGTCGAGCGCGCGTTTCAAATTCATTCGATCGGGGATACCAGCAAGGCGCAGATCCGGGCTTCCCATTTCCTTCGACCGCAAAGCGTTGCCGTCTTCTTTGTCGGTTGCGTCCAGCGACGTTTCGTTCAGCGCCTTGACGCGGCGCCGCATGAGAACAACGTTGACGGCAAGACGATAGAGCCATGTGGAGAATGCGGATTCCGCACGAAATGTGTGGATCTTTCGAAAGACCTGTAAGAAGACATCCTGGGTGAAGTCCTCGGCAAGCGCCGGGTTGCGCGTCATCCGGAGGCAGAGGGCATGGACACGGCGGCTATGTAACCTATATATGTGCTCGAAGGCCGCTGCGTTTCCTTCCTGAGCCAGGCGAATGGCTTCGCGTTCAGAGCAGCCGGCCAGCGGCATCTGCTCCTCTGCGGAACCAGAAGCGGCCGATATCAGTTTGGCGTCAAATGCGACCGTACTCATGAGAATCACTTTCTAGAAACGCCGTCGTCCCTGAATTCCATGACTTTCGTTTCAGGGCCTCTCTCTGGCAGCGGCAAGCCAGGTGGCCGGCCGCCAGGGCGTTTACAAGGGAGAGACTAACGCTGAGGGATGGGGGCTTTTGTCACAGCTACGTCAAATGAGTGTCATTCCCCGGCAAATTCTGGCCTGCGCAAATTGCGGCGGAAATTCGGGCATCCGCAAGTTCGGGCATCCGCAAATTCTGGCTGGGCCAGCAAACACATAAGGAGTGGCTTGTGCCGTGATCCGCAATTCCAGTTTGGATTCAACTGTACCTCACCTGCCCGAAGGGACAGTATCGGTGACGCGAGACCTTTTCTAAACTGGTGGCGAAATCAGTTCAAGGACCGACAATTAGGAAATGTTCAGGCTAGATTACATCTCTTGTTTTTTGACGATACTTTCCACGGTACTCATCGGGCGGCGGATGTGGCACGGCTGGATCATCGCGGGAATCAATAGCCTGATCATTTGTGCGATCGGTATTCAGACGGCGCAGTATGGTTTCGTTCCCGGCAATCTGGTGTGCATCGTGCTCTACGCCCACAATCTTTCAAACTGGCGCCCCGAAACTCACAAACGGTCAGGAGCGGCACAGATACTGAAGGAGAACCACGAAACGTCTTGAACGGCGATATCTTCGTTACACAGCTATTCCCGCTGGATTAATTCAGTCTGAAAGTCCATCCGCAGGGCCAAATTTGCCGCGCAGCGTTTGTATCCGAGGGTCCGAACCCACGATAAGGCCCGCGGGAAAGCGGCGATGCCGCAATAGCTCATCGTAAATAGCTTGCTGGCGGGCATCATTCGCAGCCAGTCCCGCCAGGTATTGCAACCGCAAGTTACCGTCACGATTGATGTCTGCGCCTTTCAACCAGGTTTTCAAATCCGGGGCCTGGCCGGCGTAGGTGGCAAGAATATCGATCGCAGAACCCAGGCCCACGTCGCGAAGCGAGGCGGACGCCAGTGCATACTCAGGCGCATCCAACCTCCGCTGCATCTCGTCCAAGTCGATCTTGCCCGGCGAAGCCTGGCCCAAGAGCAGAATGTCGTACCCGCCTCCGTTGGCTTCATTTGCCCATACCGACCCACCCGGAAAAACATCGAAGAACGTGGCCAACTCGCTTTTGACCGTGGGCAGATCCGTTTCATAGAGCGGCACCCACTGGGTGACGATGCCGCCCGGATTCAAATGCTTTTTCACCAGTTCGAAGTATTCCCGGGTGTAGAGGGTGGCGCTGCCCTTGACCCACGGGTGAATCGGATCGGAAGTGATGACGTCAAACTTTTCCGGCGTGGTCAGGATGAAGTGACGCGCGTCGTCATAAATGACCTTCGTTCGCGGGTCGGTGAGCACATTATGATTTTCCGTGCCAAAGTAGCGGGTGGCGACGGGCGGGATGAGCGGTTCGATTTCGCAAATGGTCAGGCGCTGCAAGCCGGGATATTCGACGAATGAACCCGCGGTGACACCCGCGCCAAAGCCCACCACGAGGACCGAACGGGCCTGGGGATGAATCAGCGCGGGCAAGTGGCCAAGCATCCGTTGAAGCCTCATATCAAACGTCCCGGTTGAGGCCTCTACTTTGCCGCTGACATGGAACTGCAACGTGTTGTCCCAGGTCGATATGGCGATCGAGGAGTTCATCCCCTCACCGGTATACAGAATCCGCGAGCTGGGAGAGAGCGTCATGAAGGAACGCCCATAAGCAATCACCCCTGGCGGCACGGCAGGCACGCTCAAGGCCAGGACGGCAGCGACGATTGCCGAGGCGGCTAGCCATAAAGCGGCTTTTTGGGACCACAAAAACTGGGACCGCAAAGACCTGGACTGCGAAGAGTGCGGCAGAGGTGCGAGCGCGCATAGCGCACTCACTGCGGAAAGCACAATCAAAAGGCGCTCAGAACCTCGCGTGCCGATTGCCGGGACCAAAAATACGCTGAAGGCCAGCGCCCCGATGATGGCTCCGCCCGTGTTTGCCGCGTAGATACCTCCGGTAACCCGCGCCGCATCGGCATCGACGGTTGCCGCGGCTGACAATGCCAGCGGAAAGCTCGCTCCCCACAAGATCGTGGCCGGGAGGATGGCCCATATGGTCCGAGCCAAGTCGAGCTGGAAAGCGAACCAAGGATTGGAGGGCATAGTGCTAATGGGCCAATACGGCAGAGATCCGGCGAGCATGAATGCCGTCCAAGCCACGGCCACCGTGAGCAGGAGCTGACAATAACCGAGGGCCTTTTGCGGCCGGGCGATCCGCGACAGCATTGATCCGGCGTTGCTACCGATTCCGAGTCCCGCGAGGAATACAGCCAAAATAATCGAGAAGGTGTAGACGGTCGCGCCCATGATCAGCCCGAGCAACCGCGTCCAGATCGCTTCGGCGCCTAAAGCGCAACCTCCGGAGAGCGCGATGGTCAAATATATCGGCCACAGCGGAGGACCGCCCGTTCCTTCCGGGGGCGTTCTTTCAGGGCGCGTTCCCGCTGGGACCAGTCCACCGTCCGCAGCGACGTGAGCCGGAGTGCGCGCCGCCAATCCAAAGCTGATTGCGGCAACCACGACATTCAGTGCGGCAGCGACGAAAGTAGCTGTTCGCATATCGAAGACGCGGAGCAGATAAAACCCGGCGAGCAAACAACCAGACACAGCTCCCAAAGTATTCGCCGCGTAAAGCAAACCTAACCTGGAGATCCCCTTGGGGGTGAATTCGAGCCATCGAGCTACAGCGGGCAACGAAGCGCCCATCAGCAACGTGGCTGGGACAAGGCATAACGAGCAGACGATCGCGCGCAGCAACATCGCCGAGAGTCCATGGCCGATCGCGGCAACGTAGATTCGATTGACCAACGGGATCCCAAGCAGCACCAGAATGCTGCAAAGGCCGATGGCAATCTCCAGGACGGCATATACGCGCAAGGGATGATAGCCGCGCAAGGCCGGAATTCGCGGCAGCGCGAGGCTTCCCAAGCACAATCCTCCCATGAAAGTGGCCAGCAAAATCGCCAGGGAAATAGCGGAAGAGCCGATGGAGAACTGCAGGAGCTGATACCAAACGATTTCGTAGATGAGAGCAGCGCAACCGCTGGCGGCGAACAAGACCGCCAACAGAGGGAGCACGCGGGAGGGTTGCAAAGGCTTTGCCAATGGGCCGGTATAGGACATGCGCGCAGGCTCTTGTAACTACCCAAGATGAAGCGCCGAATCATAACACCACATCCGGAGCGCCGATATAAGTTGTCGAGCCGGCAAGCTTAGCTCTCCAACGCGTCCTCCGGCGCAGGGAGATCATCTCCCTCCCTTGCCGCCCAAACGTACAAAGTAGGCAACAAGATGACGCTCATCAACAGGGCCGCGAGCAGCCCACCCACAATGACGATTGCAAATGGTCTTTGGGAGTCCGATCCGATGGCATGCGAGGTGGCAGCCGGCAGCAAACCAAAAGTGGCCACAAGCATGGTCATCATGATGGGGCGAAGCCTGAGGACGGCGCCCTCAATGGCGGCGTCAACGACGGTGTAACCTCGCGCACGGAGCTGATTGATGTATTCGAGAAGAATGACGCCCGTCTCCACGGATACCGCAAACAAAGCCAGGAATCCGACGCCCGAGGAGACGCTGAAATGGGTGCCGGTCAACAGAAGGGCGAGCACACCGCCAATGGGCGCCATGGCTACAACCGCCAGTATGAGCAGGCCCCATTTGTACGAGTGGAACATGCTGTACAGGATCATGAAAATGACGAGGATGGTGATCGGCAGAACCAACAGCAGTCTCCTTTGCGACCGCTTCTGGCTCTCATATTCGCCGGCCCAGTCGAGGTGATAGCCGGGCGGCAATTTCAATTGCTGATTGACGAGCCGGATGGCCTCCTCGACCGTGCTTCCGAGATCACGCCCGCGCACGCTGTACTTGATGGCCATGTAGCGCGAGTTTGCTTCGCGATAGATTTCGGAAGCACCATCCTTCACTTCCACCTTGGTTAGCTGGGAGAGCGCCACGCGCTCTCCCGAAGGCGAGAGCAGGCGTATATTTTCGATGGCCTCTTTGGTATTGCGGTAGGGTTCCTGATAGCGAAGGACGAGATCGTAACGCTGTTCGCCCTGCAAGATTTGACTGACCGCTTTGCCGCCAACCGCCGTCTCGACAGCATCCTGCACATCGGCCACGTTGATCTGGTGACGGGCCGCTTCCTGCCGATTGATCGTCAAGTTGAGATTGGGCTGGCCGATTACGCGGAAAAGACCCAAGTCCTGAATTCCGGGAATGCGTCCCATGATCCCGACAATTTGCTCACCCTTTTCCTCGAGGACCTTCAAGTCATCGCCATAAATTTTCACGGCGAGCTCGCCCTTTACTCCGCTGACGGCCTCCTCGACATTGTAGGAAATCGGCTGAGAAAATCCCCATACGACTCCGGGAATCTTGCTGACTTCACGATCCATCGCGGCGATCAATTCATCTTTGTCACCATGGAAGATGGGCCGCCACTTCTCTTTCGGCTTCAAATCCACGAAGTACTCGGTGTTGAAAAAGCCCGTAGTGTCGGTGCCGTCATCGGGGCGGCCGACCTGGGAGATGACCTGCGTAACTTCGGGGAAAGAGGCAAATATGATCCGCGCCTGGTTCGCGACGCGCTCGCCTTCGGTGGGTCCGGTGCTGGGGGCCAGAGTGCCTCGCGCCCAGATCGCGCCTTCGTCCAAATGGGGCAGAAATTCCGAGCCGATCACACCGCTGAACGTCAGGAACATCGCCACGCCGAACGCAGCGAGCCCCAGTCCGACCGTAAGCCGGTGATGTTCGATGGCGATCCGTAAAGTTCTACGGTACGCAATTTTCAGATATTCCATGACGGGGTTTTGCCATTCCCGAACGCCGCGAGGAAACGATTGCAGGCAAAGGATCGGCGCGAGCAGCATGGCGAAAATCAACCCACCGATCAGCGCGAAGGCGACCGTCCATGCCATAGGCTTGAAGAGCCGGCCCTCCACGCTCTGGAGCAGGAAAATGGGCATGTAACCCGTAATAATGATCGCCCGAGCGTAAAAAACAGGCCGCTGCACTTCATGCGCGGCCGCGCGGACGGCCTGCAAGGTCGTCTTCGAGCCACTCTCGCGATTGGCCAGGTGGCGAAAGATGTTTTCCACCATGACCACGGTGCCATCAACGACCATGCCAAAATCGAGCGCGCCCAGGGAAAGCAGGTTCGCGGGAATTTTGGCGAGATTCAGGCACACAGACGCGAACAAAAGCGCAAATGGAATCGTCAGAGCCACGATGAGGGTGGCGCGCGCATTACCCAGAAAAAGAAAGAGGACGATGGTAACGAGAAGAACTCCTTCGGTGAGGTTGTGCAATACCGTTTGAGTGGTGTAGCGAACGAGATTGCTGCGGTCCAGGTGAGGAACGATCGTTACGCCGGGTGGAAGAATGTGTTGATTCAGCGCCTGGACTTTCTCGTGGATGGCTTCAAGCGTTGGCTCGGCGGCTGCGCCTTTGCGCAACAGCAGAAAGCCCTCCACGACGTCTTCATTATCAATTACACGCCCGTCTTCGCGGTGTATGGCCTTGCCGATCTGGCCGAGACGAATTTTGGGCCCTTGCTGAACTTCCGCGACGTCCTTCACACGGATTGCAGTGCCATTCTGTGTTTTCAGCACTGTCTGCGCGATGTCCGCCGCGTTGACATACAATCCGACCGCGCGGACGTTGATCTCCTGCAAACCCGCTTCCACGAAACTGCCGCCGGCATTCACGTTGTTGCTGCTTAACTGCTGCTCGATCTGGCTAACGCTCAAGCCGTAGGACACGAGCTTATTGGGGTCCAGACGAACCTGATATTCGCGGGTAGGGCCTCCAAAGCTGACTACATCGACGACGTCAGGAACGGATTTAAATTGCTTCTCGATCGTCCAGTCCTCAATCGATTTCAACTCCATGAGGTCATATCTGGGATTGGTGCTCTTGAGTGTGTACCAATAAATTTGCCCTACGGGGCTCCAATCCGTGCCCATTTGAGGCTGCAGGTTATCGGGCAGCGCCACTTGCGATAATCGTTCGAGCACCTTCTGGCGGTTCCAGTCATTGTCCGACTGATCGTCGAAGATCAGCATGAGGCTGGAAAGTCCGAACAGCGAATTGGAGCGAAGATGCTGCAGATGGGGAATGCCGTTCATCTGAATCTCGATGGGAATCGTGACCTGTTGTTCAACCTCTTCGGCGGCGCGGCCGGGCCACTGGGTAATAATCTGCACGTAATTATTGGCGACATCCGGGTAGGCTTCGACCGGTAAATTGTGGAAGGAGAAAGCGCCCCACCCAAGCAAAAGAATGGCCCCGACAAAGACGATAAAGCGATTGTTCAGGGCAAAGTTGACGAGCGCACGAATCATCGATTACTCCCCGACCGGCTCCGCATGAAGCATTGGCGTCACGCGCTACTGCTCGACGGTATTCTCCAAAACCAGGGCGTTGCTTACGACCTGCTGGCCCGGTTGGATCCCGGAAACGATCTCCTGCATGTTATTGGGCAGCATCTCTCCGCCGACGATTTCCGTTCGCCGGAACTGATTGTCTTTCGCAGGCACGAAGACCCAATCGCGATCGTGCAAGTGCAAGATTGCCGAAGCAGGAACCGCAGCGTGTTTCTCCTGAGTCATGCCGTGGAAGGTAGCCGTGACAAACATGCCCACACGCATAAGACCGGGATTGGCTACTTCGATGCGCACTTTTGCCGTCCGGAGATTAGGATCGAGAACCGCTCCGATGTTGCTGATGGTGCCTTTGAAAACCCGTCCGGGATAGGCGTTCAAGCGAACGTCGGCAGTTTCACCGACGCGAACGGCAGCCAAATCATTTTCGTGAACGTCGCAGATCACCCATACATGGGACAGATCAGAGATGGTGAAGGCGTTCGAACCGAGGCCCTGCACACCACCGGCATTCGTAACCTGCTGATCGGTAATCACCCCTGAAACAGGCGCGACGATATCCACAATTCCCGACGGATGGTTCAAGTCGCTGCCGAGCAAACGGAGGCGCTCCGAGCTGGTCTCGACATCGACTTGGGCCTTGGCTTCGGCGTCCTGTGCCACCTGGAGGACACTCAGCGCAATTGCGCCGTGAGCATAGAGGTCTTTGGAGCGATCGAGCTCCGCTTCAGCGAGGACCTTATCCGCAAGGGCCTTGCGATAGTCAGAAAACGCGCCAGAGATATCGGAGCTCTGCACGCGCATCAGGAGCTGCCCCTTCTCAACAGAATCGCCCAAGCGGGCGTGGATTTCCACCACACGTCCGGAGGCAAGCGAAACGACCGGAACGGTTCGAGAGACGTCGGGATTCACGGCGCCCGTGACGACGAGTTGCGACGCGGCAGCGTGCATGGCGGCGACGACCAGCGGAAACTGCTCGGGGTGGTCCGCCTTAACGACGTTGAGATCGTCCTCGTGTTCGACATGCGCCGGCGGCGGTGCTCCCGCTTCGGGATCGGCATGAGTGCTGCAACCCGTGAGAGTAAAAGCTAAAACGAGGAGATTTACATACCTCGCACAATTCCTGCTTTTCATGCGACCTCACCTCCTCGGGATCAACTGCTTACCGGCCGAATTTTGCCCGGGTTCAGGAGGAAGCATTCGACGGACGCATTGCCGCCGGAGCGCTTCCTGGAATTCCAAAATCGGATTTTCAGCTGTGGATGGAGAGAGGTGGAGCGCGGCCCGAAAACGAAGACAGGAACAAACTCGTGGCAATATCCAAAGAGCCCGAGAAAGACAGCCTCAAACCCTGGGCAGCCGGAGCAAGCCTCTTCGCAGCCAGGATTTTGCGGAAGTAAGATTGGCCGGGGAGAGCCCCGCGATCTTCGATGCGCTGCGACCCGGTCCCGAGTCGCGATCCCGATGGAATCAGATTGATGGCCAATTTGCCGGCGTCGGCGACCGCGAAATTGCCGGTGCCGTCATTCAACAGGACGGCTACCGGTTTATGGCGCCACGCCGTAACGAGAACCAGATCCAGCGCGCTGTCGCCGTTCACATCGCGAGCAATCAGTGCCAGTCCTCCCGAAGGAGCGGTCACGCCGATGGTTTGCAAGCGTCCCCTGCTGAGTTGAAACGAAATCCAATAGCGCGAACGGAGAGAGCCGACGCGAACAATTTCAACCGTGGCGAGATCGGAACGGCGGTCGCCGTCGAAGTCACCGAACGCAAATTGCGACGAAGGATTCCGGCCGGGCGCCTCTTCCGCGCGCGATTTGCAATCGCCCTGCGGACACTCGCCGCCGATAGCGCTGGGCAGGTGTGCACCCGAGAACAGCCAGCAAAGGCTAATGAAGAGGAAGTGGACCCTCCACTTCCCGACTACCGGGATCGCGCAAATGATCTTTCGTTTCATCACACTCTTTATGTCTTTTAAGACGACTGGGCCGATCAACCGGTTCCCTTCTCTACTACTCTGAAACCAACCGGTCAACCAGCAATCGTACTCCAGGCGCTCACACTCGTAAAACCTTGTACCACCTGCAATGGGGTGACTCAGGACGCCGAAATTAAGTACGTGAGGCCAAGGCGGCCTCCGGGTAGTCTGGCTTCGGGTGGTGAGCGCGGAAGGAATCGAACCTTCAACATGCGGATTAAGAGTCCGCTGCTCTACCAATTGAGCTACGCGCCCACAAAATCAGCTTACCAGATAAATGCGAAGCTCGGAAAGCTTGCACTAGAGCCCTCAAAGGTGCCTGTCGAGCCTCAGAAAGCGCAGAGACCAGCAGCCTATTGATTCTTGGCGGGAGTTTAGAGTCGACTGCTCCAGCGGCAGAGCCAGCGACCAGAATGGAGCCCGACAGGGGCGGAAAGCTGGTCGGGATAGTACGAGCTATAGCAGAACGGTCATGGAGTGTTACACCTCCGGCGCTGCACGTAGACCTCTCAACCGGTGCAGCGCAGCCAGCAGCGACTCTCCGAGGCGCTACAAAATGAACGATCACACCCGAAGGTCCAAGACCGCAAAACAAGCTCGGAAATCTCTAAAATTGTCGACCGGCTTACCGCCCGCGGCGCGTGCTAAAGGAGGAAAAAGGTGTCTTCTTTTTCGACACCCGTTGTGCTCTCGAGAAGAGAACGCAATGCGAGTTGCTGTTTCTCGTAATTGCTGCGCTTAACCGTTTCCATCCGCTCTTGAAGGCCGGGAAAATTCTTCGGCAGCCTTTCCGTTTCCGTCGTTTGAGTTGACCTGCGCATCGTCATCGTTCCCCTCCAATCTGGGATTGTGAAGCTTGACCACTTGGGGAGCTTAGGCAGTGCGAGATGAAAGATCAATGCTCCTTTCCCGTATTTCGGGCGTTTTTGGGTAGGGAATTTCCTGTATCAGTCCGCTTTTGCGGCGGAAAACTCCCGAGGTGACAGATTGATTATGATGACAGCGCGATTAGTTCCGGAGCTCCTCGACGATTTCTCGCGCAACCTGGCGGGCACGCTCTATCTGCGAGGGATCGAGAGAGATCGCTGCGACGCGCGGATGGCCGCCCCCGCCAAACTTTTCGGCGAGCGACGCGAGGTTCTTTTCATCGGCGTCCGGATTCCAAGGATTCGAGCCGATGGAGATCTTCGTACGCACGGGTGAGGCGCTGATTCCGACCGAATAGCGGCAGTGCGGGAACAAGAGATAGGGAATAAACTTGTTGTAGCCTTCCAGATCGAGATCGCTCACATCAAAAAATACCACTGGACCGATGGCCTGCGCGCGTTGCCGCAGCAATTCGATGGAACGCTTGTGGCGCTCGAGCAAGGGACCGAGGTGTTTCGCAATGATCGGGAGTCTCACGACATCGGCCAGGGAGCGTTGACCGAGCTCCGGAATTAACCGGGGCACCAGGCCTGCTTCGGGGGCGGCCTCGATTACGAGAGCCAACTGCGTCGCCGGCTCGGTGAGGGCCACAGCCGATTCAGGAGTCGCAAACTGAGCCCCGTCAATGACATCGCCCCAATGGATCAGCTCCGAGAGCGGCTGAATATTAAAGCCGAACTTACTGCTGGTTATATCCGCCAGAAGCTTGGTGCACGACTTATAGGCCGGATCGTAAAACTTGTGGCCGGATCGATCGGAGCGGAAGTGCGCCGCATCCGCCGCACTGAGGAAAGCGCTCTGATGATGGTCAAACCACCAGGTCACTCGCGGCGAGCTGGAATACTTGAAATCCACGATGGCATTTTCATCGCCGTCAAAGAGTCCCTCTTCAAAGGGACCCACGGCGCGATGCGTCATGCCGGTGAAAGAGAAAACCGCCCCAGGGTTGATCCGCTCCCGATAAAAGCGCGAGAAGATCGCCGCAGAAGCGGCGCCGTCAAAACATCGATCATGGAAACAGAGTCTGACCTTTACGCTGTCGGGCAAAGAGTCCTCGCAAGCGGAAATATGAAGGAAATCCCGCCAGGAAAGTTATTTAAGATGGACGTGAGGCTCTTGATTGTCAAGAGGAAAGCCGGTCGCGCGACGCAAACGCCATCGCCGGCTTCCACCTTGGCGCAAAATATCGAGGCTTGCAACTTTCGCAAAGAGTAGCGATGCTAGCGGTAACGTCTGGCGATGCGGAAGTGGCGGAACTGGCAGACGCGCAGGACTTAGGAACCGTTTTGGGCACTTTCCGCAGGACTTCGCAGAAAATCACAGGACAGCGCACCAGCCCCGCTTGATGCGGGTTCCATTAAGAGGTGCGACTCGCAGCAGCCGGCACCGTAGCGAACGAAATACATAACCCAACCGACACCGCAACCGACACCGGCAATTCATCCAAGTAAGTTTAGGTTTTGGCCCGCT
>Ga0207039_1133_pt1 | contig 17820 bp, 14 predicted proteins | sample Alteio_BWMinCont_74_FD_153264 | JGI IMG/M metagenome (GOLD analysis project Ga0207039, IMG submission 153264) | Enriched cells from forest soil in Barre Woods Harvard Forest LTER site, Petersham, Massachusetts, United States -... | ecosystem: Environmental > Terrestrial > Soil > Temperate forest >... | reverse complement strand
CGATGCGCATTGGCGGCCCAGCCCAGCTTTGGTTCGAGCCGGTCGACGAGGACGACTTAAAGCTCGGTCTTCGCTTCGCGCATGATCGTGGCATCCCGGTCACTTTCATCGGACGCGGCAGTAACCTACTTATCCGCGAGGGAGGCATTCTCGGTCTTTGCGTTCATCTTGGCCGCCCCCATTTCAGCCGCATCGAGGTGGAGGGCGAGCATGTTACCGTCGGGGCCGGCGCGCGACTCAAGCAGATCGTGGCCGATGCGCGCAAGCATAACCTGGGCGGCTTCGAGTTTATGGAAGGCATTCCCGGCAACCTGGGCGGCGCCTTGCGCATGAATGCCGGGGCCATGCAGGGCTGGACCATGGAAGTGGTCGAAAGTGTGCGCAGCATCGATTTGATGGGGCATGTCCATGACGTAAAAAAAGCGGACATGGAAATCCATTACCGCAACGTGCCACACTTCCAGACGCATATTGCGGTCTCGGCCAGGCTGAAGGGCACGCCAAGCTCCAAGGAAGAGATCAACGAAAAACTCAAGGCTTACTCCGGCAAGCGCTGGACTTCCCAGCCCGCCGCGCCGAGCGCCGGTTGCATTTTCAAGAATCCGGGACCTCTTCCCGCCGGTAAACTCATCGACGAGCTTGGTTTCAAAAATCTTTCCGTCGGGTCGGCCCGCGTGTCGGAAGTTCACGGAAATTTCATCGTCAACGACGGCGGTGCCACGGCGGACGATGTCCTGCAATTGATCGCCCTGATCCAAAGCCGGGCGCGCGAAACACGCCAGATCGATTTGCACACGGAAGTCATCGTGCTCGGGGAGGAAAACTAGATGAGCGACCATCCCCACCGCCTCGCCGTATTGAAAGGCGGCCCTTCCGCCGAGCGTGAAGTCTCGCTCCGTTCGGGCGCGGCAGCCGCGGAAGCATTGCGCGAGGCCGGGTACGAAGTCAGCGAAGTCACGGTCGATGATGCCAATTTCGTTGTGCCGCAGGGAACCGAACTTGCCTTTCTCGCCCTGCACGGAACTTTTGGCGAGGACGGTCAGGTTCAGGATATTTTGACTGCACGCGGCATTCCCTACACGGGTGCCAACGCGGAAGTAAGCCGCATCGCTTTCAACAAGGAAAAGACCAAGGAAAAATTCCGGCAGCACGGCGTGCCCACACCTGAGGGACAATTGGTGCGAAGCTTGCAAGAGGTCACCTTGTCGCCGCCGTTATTCATCAAGCCAAATGCACAAGGATCCAGCGTCGGAACGCATCCGGTCCTAAAACCGGAAGACCTCGCGACGGGGCTGGCCGACGCGCTCAAGTTCGATTCGGCGGCGCTCGTCGAACGATTTATTCAGGGCCGCGAATTGACCGTGGGCGTGCTTGGTGCGCAGGCCCTGCCGGTCATCGAGATTCATCCGCTTGACGGGTTCTACGATTACACCAACAAATATACCAAGGGCCGCACGGAATATTTCTGCCCGGCCCCGTTGCCTGAAGAAATCGCGCTTTCCATTCAAAAAGAAGCCATGGCGGCGCATCGCGCCATCGGGAACCCGGTCTATTCGCGCATCGACTTCATTCTGGAAAAAAGCGGAAAAGCCTATTGTCTCGAGGTCAACACCATCCCCGGCATGACGGCGACCAGCCTGCTTCCCAAGGCCGCCGCCGCCGTCGGCATCAGCTTTCCCCAGCTTTGCCGCCGTATCGTCGAATTGTCCTGGGCCCGCCGGCAGGAGGAGAAGAGTCTATGAGCCGCCGCCTTCGCAACCGCACCCGTCAAAAGCAGATCAATATCCTGCACACCACCACTACCAAACGTCATTCGCGCAAGCAGATGACGCAGGCCGGGATTTGGTGCGCCATTGTGCTGGCAATGATTGTCAGCGTCGGCATCGGTCTTCATTTTGGAATTAACTTTGCCTTGGACCGGGTGCTTTACACCAATCCGCTTTATTCCCTCAATAAGATCGAAATCGATCCGCCCAATCATTTTTCTCCGCGTCAGATTCGCCAGGCTGCCGGGCTCGAGCCGGGCGAAAATCTTTGGACGCTAAATCTTCCCCAGATCACGCGCGACCTGGAAAAACTACCCTATGTTTCCAGCGCGAAGGTCGAGCGCCGTTTTCCGGACAAGGTCGTCATTCACATCCACGAACGCGTGCCGGTGGTGAAGATCGTCGGCTTGAACATCGATCTCGGTACCCGCGAAACATTTTATCTCGATCGTGACTGCATCGTGCTGAAGCCTCGCGAGAACGAAACGCTTCCCCTGCTGCCCGAGGTCATCGGTCTGACCAATGCCGAGCTGGAACCCGGTACGCGCCTCGACCAGGAAAGCTTGCGCCGCGCTTTGGAAATTCTCGACGCCATGGACCACACCTCGCTCCACACCTCCATCGACATCCGTTCCATTGACCTGAGTCAGCCGCTTTCCATTACGATGGTCACCCGGAGTGATATGTCGGTCACGTTCCGCCTCGATTACATCGATACCCAGATGTTTCGCCTGAAACAGATCATCGATTACGCAACTAATCTTCAGCGCACTCTCCACACCGTCGACCTGACGCCCGACTGCAACGTCCCCATCACCTTCTACGAATAAAAACCTCCACACCACCAACACACCAACCATTATGTTCTGGGGCAAATCACGCAATATCGTTGTCGCACTTGAAGTAGGCAGCACCAAGATCGCCGCCGCCGTGGGAGAGATTCGCCCCGACGGCACGCTGGCCCTGCTCGGTATCGGGGAAGGGCCTTCGGGCCAGGTTCGTAAATGCGAGATCATCGATTTTGAAGTGGCGCAGGGTTGTGTTCGAGATGCGCTGGCCGAGGCCGAACAGAAAACCGACGTGGTTGTCGCCGAGGTCTACCTGGCCATTACTGGGGCGCATATCCGTTCCGCCAATACCCGCGTCACCACCGTGATCAACAACGAGGGAGATGAAATCACGCACGAACACCTCCAGGAACTTCACGACATGGCTACCGCCCAGCCGCTGCCGACCGACCATGCGATTGTGCATCACCTTCTTCAGCATTACGTGCTTGATGACGGCTCGACCACGGACAATCCCATCGGGCTGGCCTCGAAGCAGCTCACGGCCCATTTTCACCAAGTTTACGGCCTGGCTACGCGGCTGCAAACGACCATTCGCTGCGTTAAGGAACTCAGCATCGACGTCAAAAATTACGCGCTCAGTTCCTATGCCACCGCGCAGGCGGTCTTGAGCCGCAACCAGAAACAGCTCGGCGCCGTGGTGATCAATTTGGGCGGCGGCGTCTCCGACTATATTGCTTATCAAAAAGGGGCCGTAGTTCATACCGGCGTCCTTGGTGTGGGGGGGGATCACTTGACCAACGACATCGTCTCGGGGCTCAAGATTCCCTATGCCAAGGCCGAACATCTGAAAAAGACCGAGGGTTCGGTGATTCTCAACCCCGCCGAGAAGAACGATCGGATCACGCTTCCGGGCGCCTATAATTTTGAGGAGAGGCAACTCTATCGTGAATCGCTTAACACGATCATGCAGGCCCGCCAGGCCGAGATCCTCGAGATCATTCTTGAGGATCTACAAAACGCTTCCTTCTGGCCCGATTTTGCCGGAACGGTTTACCTGACTGGCGGCGCTTCCCAAGTTACGGGGCTGATCGAACTTGCCTCACAGGTTTTTCCCTGCCCGGTCGAACTGGCCCACCAATCGCCCTTCGACGGCGATCAAAATTATGGACGCCGCCCCGATCTCAGCACGCTCATGGGGCTGCTTCATTATGCCCGCCAGGCGGAGCTTGAAGTTCCGGCTCGAAAAGGTTTTGCCCGCGTCGGCCAGTCATTGAAGCGGGCGCTGGCCAGTATGAGACTCATCTAAATGGAGAATGAATCGTGATTGAATTCAAAAAAGAAGGACCTTTCGCAAGTAAAGCCGACCAGCTTTTTCCCGACCGCGTGCGCATCATTGGCCTGGGACAGACAGGGTCTGCCGTCTGCGATCAACTGGTTCTTCACGGTCGCTCCATATCCGACCTGTGGGTCTTCGATTCCGATCAGCAGACCATTGAAAGTTCGATCGTCCCCAACCGCCATTTATTGGGCAGCGAACTGGTCCATGGCCTCGGTTGCAGCGGTGACATCGATCTGGCGCGCGAGATCGTGGCGCTGGAGGATGAACATCTCAGCCATATTGCGCACGGTTGCGATTTTCTTGTTCTCATCCTGGGCCTGGCTGGCTCCACCGGCCTTGCTTTGGCCGAGCATATCATTCATTTGGCGCGTAGGACCGGCGCAAAGGTCATCGTGGTCGGAGCGCAACCGTTTGCCTTTGAAGGCTTGTCCCGGCGTGAAAAATCGATTCAGGCCATCGATATCCTGCGCCGCGAGGCTGACAGTGTCCTGGTTCTTTCCCAGGATCGGATCGTCAAAAACAATACCGAGGTAAAAAACGTCCGTAACGGTTTTTATTTGATGCACCAGTTGCTCGCACAAGCCACTCAGGCCCTTGCGCAGGTTGTCTGCAAGCGTGGTCTCATCCAACTTTCCTTTGCCGATGTGCGTAGCCTCTATGGCCGCTACACCGGTTCCGAAGTTTTGGAAAATTGCTGGGCTGCCCATGTGGAGGGAGACATTCACGACTGCACGGAAGATTTGATCGATCAACTGCTCGCCTGTCCCATGATCAGCAACGAATCGATCTGGAAACATATTGATCACGCCATCGTCGCGGTCAGCGGCACGCGCGATCTCGGACTTTCCGATGTTCAGGAAATGGTCGGCGCATTGAAGGAGAGACTTCCCGTCAACATCCCGATTGCAACCAGCGCAAGCCTTGACGAGGAAAGCCATGAAAAAGTGCGTGTGACAGTTCTTCTGGCCATGACCACTCCCGCGCAATCATCCTTGGCGGAAAAGCCACCTGGAAAAAAGCAGGCATTGACGTCGGCGCCTTCCTTAACGGAAACAGTTGCCTTGTCCGAAATCGAGGCCCGGCTCTCACCACCCATGACAGAGAAGCCCAAGTCTCCCCCGAAACCTCAAAAAACGAAAACTTTGCCCAACGTGGTGGAGAATCATGCCTTGGCCGAGACGGGTCCGTTGCCGGTTTTGGAACCTGAAGTGGAAACTCCACGGGTTGTTTCCGCCAAAGTCCAGCCGGGACAAAAGTTTATCGCCAAGCAGGAAGAAATGCAGTTTGAAGGTCCTACACGGGGCCGCTTCGAGAAAACACACGAGACCATGTATCGCGGCGAAAATCTCGATCAGCCCACCTTTCGCCGCCGCCGGCTGGTGATCAAGGTTTAGGTTTTATTCAGAATCTGCGCGCCTTCGTTGTCGGCTTTCAGCACGACCACATGCGCGGGCAAATCGTGTTTTCCGGCCGCATGAAGCATGGCGGCGGACACGGCATCTGCCTGATCAAGGGTCAATGCCATCAGCGAGGAGCCTGCTCCGCTGAGAAAACTTCCCAGCGCACCGGCTGCGCGCGCCGCGGCGAGAATCTCGTTGAAACCGGGAATGAGCACCTGACGAAAAGGCTGGTGCAGATGATCGACAAAAAGTCCCCGCAACGAGGCATAATCGCGCGTGCAAAAAGCCGCCGCGATCCGCGCCGTCCGCTGCGCATTCTCCACGGCAAGAGCGAAGGGCACTTCGCGGGGCAGAAGCCCCCGGGCCGTTTCCGTCTTCAAGCGCAACTCGGGTACGAGCGTCACGAAGGCAAGCTCCGGTTCCACGGCAACCCGTGTATAGGCAAAACCGTCTTCGGGATTTTCGGTGGCATGAGAACAAACGGCGAATCCACCCAGGAACGAAGGCACGGCATTGTCGGGATGACCTTCCAGCTCGATCAATAAATTCAGGATCTGCTCACGCGTTACGAGAAACGATTCCTTCACCAGTTCCGCCAGCCCCATCAAGACTCCGAGCCGCACCGTCACACTGCTGCCCAGCCCGCGGGAAATCGGGATGTCACCTTCGATGTGCGTTTCGAATCCGAAAGGCTTGATTTTTCCATTGGCCGCATATTGGAAAAAGGCGCGGGCGGTTTCCCCGATCATTCCCTCCGCAGGTGGGACACTCTCGGTGCGCGTGATGGTGACCGTATTGTATAGATTCAGGGCCACGCCCAGGCAGTCAAAACCGGGCCCCAGGTTGGAAGTACTGGCTGGCACGCGAACATGCGCTTGTGACAAGAACATAAAGGTTTTTATCTCATCGCCGTGCGGGCGAACAGTCCAGAACAGATGTTGAGATCGATGAACGATTTTATAAAACCCTTGCCAATACCGGTGGATCAAGGGATATTGATCTCCCGCGCAACTTCCGGCGAGATGCAAGCCACAGTTTGGGAAGTGCGCCCACCTAATCGCGGGGTGGAGCAGCCCGGTAGCTCGTCAGGCTCATAACCTGAAGGCCGCAGGTTCAAATCCTGCCCCCGCAACCCCTTTACCTCTGAAGTTCCTCCCATGAGAAACACGCAAAAGCGTCAGGATGCGACAAAAAACGCCACCGAGTGCCAATTTACTGGCACCAGCTTGGCACCAGTTTTTCAGTGTGAAAAGTATTTTTGTCTGAATCTACTATTCTTTGGCCGCTAGCCTTTTTATCGTCTTGGTGGTGAGTCGGCGGTGGTAGTTCTCCGCGGATCTGATGGAGACAATAGCTTGGAAGATTGGATATGAACGAATCGACTCGGCGCAAAGGATACAGCGGACGTAAAGTTAAGTGAGTTGACGGATATTCAATGGCTCCCTGCCAAAAAGTTCTCGGGTCGATGATCCCAACGAAGACATTGTAAGACCGGAGATTACGGCCACGATTTTCTATTCCTCCAGCAGCGATGGCTTACGGCCCCGTGATTTCATGCCCAGCCGGAGCGGTGGTCAGTTCCTGAGTAGACCGTGTCGGCTCAAATCCTGTCGCCTGTTAAGCGACCGTAAAAAATCTGGTAAAATATTGCGAAGACATGCCCGCCACCGCCCAAAATTTTCTCGACGCTGCCGGGCCACCCCATAAATCGATATTTTATTTTCCAAGCCGTACCAAAAATCAGCTAGAATGATCAACGTGAACCTACCGCCGACCAGCCTGTCAGCGCGCGATATCGTCAAACTTACGGTCGAAATCGGCTACCGTCCGGCCGCTTCGAAGCTCGGATGGTCCCGCAGCAGACTCTACGACTTCATCAGCAAGAAGCACCAAAAGCTCTACGACACGCTGGTCGAAAGTTCCGGGCACTTCCAGAAAAAATCTTCCGATAAAAAGCCAGACGTCCAACTGGATAAGGAAAGTGATCGGGCCAAGCTGCGACCGACTCGCGCCAAAGACGTCATCAACGAAATCCCCAGAAAGGGCAAAGGCCTTCCCAGGACATCCGAAAAGGACAAACTCTCCAACAGCAAGGCCTCCCCCGCAGCCATCATGATCGCCACCCATGTCGGCGAACGCATCTTCAACCGGCAATACCGGAAGACCCAAGAACGACAAAAAAACGAGAAACGAGAAGCTCTCGAAAACCGGGAACGTGTTATTTCAAGCTCGATCAGCCGATCCAGAAACGGTCAAATCCTCGCCCACTCCAGGGACAAACGCATGCCCCGGCGCATTGAACCCGGAACTATCATTACCGCCTTTAAAAAGGAAAAATTCGTCGTCATCAGCTGGAGCGACGGACGCGACATTGGCAACGGTTGCCTTAACCTTATCCTCGCCCGCCCCGAGTATGCGCAGGAGATCGACGACCACTGGCGCCACGACGGTCTCGACGGCCTCTACCTCTTTAAAAAGCTCTCCAAAAAGTTCTACGTCGGAACACCCGCCGAAGGCCACCCCGAACTTCAGGGTGGCGAAGAAATCATCCATCCCTCCACCCATCAAACCATGGGCTACTACCACGTCCCCGCCGCCGCCGCCGTGCCAGGCTACTACCTGATCGTGGAAGGACCACTCGGCCACTAAATCATCGAAGCACCTCTGACGTTTTATTCAGAGAGTACCCGGTCTTTATCGATCAGTGGCTTGAGAGTGGTGTTATGAAATTCCGACAGCTCGTCACGCAGTCGCTGCGCGGACCAGGCCTCATCCATCGTGGCATGATTGTCGATAAAAGCGCGACCTGAGGGGGGTGCGACGATTGTTTAACTATGAAAACATAGCAAGCGGGGCGCACGTCCTCAACGCCATCTGGCGGCTTACCTGCATTATGATCTCGGTCTGGTGCAATTAACCCGCACGACCGGTAACTTCTCGTGGGCAAAAGCATGAATTACCTATCCGAAAGCCGGATGCGGGAAATCCGCCTGTCCGGTTTGATGGGGGGCGGGAGAAGAAACGGTCATTGGCTCAACGAGCCTCTCAATCCGTCGTCTCCCGCCTACTCTAACCATTGTTACCGAGTTTTATCTTTGTCACTTTTTGGGAGTCGATTGCTAGTTGCCCCAGCTTCGGCGATGGTTTCTTTCCGGCCGGCTGGCTTATCTTTGAGTTCTTTGAGCCATTTCCGTGCCTGGAAATCGCGTTCAATCGCGGTCTTTCTTTCGGAAAGGATTTTCTCGAGCTGTCCACCAAATTCGCGCAGTAACGGATTTTGGGATGTCTGCCAGTGTTTCCACGGCACGCCCTCGAGAACGTCGATATTGTGGCGGCGCAGTATTTCTATACCGAGTTCGTGAAGCGCCAAGCCAGGGATACGATTTGCGATTTTGACCGCATCCTCCGGGTTATCGTCTCCGAGCATCTCGAGATAGACACAGAGATTGGCCAGGGAAAGCACGAGGTGCTTTTCGTCTTGGCGAGGATTTTTCGGATCATTCTGCGGGAGTTGGATGAGGCAAGTGGCTTTGCCTTCGACGCACAGGAGAGGATGCAGGAGTTTCAGTGTTTTATCTCTGAACGGAATGGGTTGCGCCGTCTGCAATACTTCCTGGGGACTGAGTCCCAAGGGCTGGCTGAGAATATTGATGCTGATGTTGAGTTTCTTGGAGGTGGCGGTAATGATTCCAGTGTTGACGCGAAGTTCCTCTGGTTTAACCGCCATCTGCACCTCGACGGTGTAGTTTTCGTCTTGGAGTGCCTTGGCGAGCTTGACGATGGAGGGGCGATCTCCGAAACCGTCCGCGTCGGTGCTGGTGTATGGACGGCCACTTTTCCAGGGCTCTTGGTTTACCTTCTCGAGTTTGATGCTCCAGATATTGATGGCCTGACCACCGATGATGATGCAGTTGGCATTGGCCAATGCGACTAAGATGAGGATTATCTCATCGGGTGTTTTCGGGTCGTGAAAGTTTTTAAGAGGCGTTTTCGGCATGGAGATCAGAGAAAGCCGGCGGCTGCGCGTGAGAGGTCAAGTGATTGCTTGAAGTCGTTCTTATTGTAGCCGACGAGACTGTGGGTGTGCTGCATGGTGAGTTTCTGTGCTGACGATGCGCGCAGGATGTCGCGCCTGTTTTTTGCTTTGGCACGGCGTACCTTTTCAGCGTTATAGGGGCGGAAGGTGATGGGGGGACGATCGTGCGTCCCCTCCCGTGTTCGTTCGGCCAACCTGCGTGGGACGACGACATTCCAGTCTCGGACGAGAGTGCCTTCACCGCGGGCGGCTCCCGCGTAATGGGGCGTTATGGGCGCGTGGCGGCGGAGCAATTCGCGGCACTTCTTTGAGACGTGGATGGAGAGTTGATCGAAGAGCAGGCCGACGAGACCGGCGAGGGTTTTGTTTTCAAGCTGGACGACGTAATGGCAGAGTCGATCGGCGTCGAGATCGGCCGAAGCCGAGTCGAATCCCCGCCAGACTTCTTCCAGGCCACCGGAGAGGTCGGGCCGTGCAAGGCAATCAACGAGAGTGCGTTCGAGTGAAGTTGCGGTGAGGTGCTGTCCCAGACGAAAGACTTTGACGGTTTCGGTGCGAGTCAGATGTTTGTCCCGGAGGACCTTGGGGAACGCGACCGCGACGAAAGTGTCTCTTCGGAACTGGAAGGGACGTTGGTCGGTATCGGTGAATGTCGTATGGACGTTCCGGCAACTGTATGCGTAACCATGTAATTCCAACGCGCTGTGATGGCTGACGACTGGAGAGGGAAATCCGCGATGGAGGAGGGCATAGGGATCCACTGGGAGATTGGCGGCGGAGTTGAGGTAGAGGCCGCGCTTGACCTGGACAACCATTCCCTTGCTTCGTGCATACCGCAGGGCGCTGCCGCGCAGCGAGGCGGGGGCCTGCCGGGTGGTGAATACTTGAGGGAGGGGGGCGCTCATAAAGAAAGAATAGCACTTGCGTCTTTTGAGTTCAAGTGCCGGAAATGGGGTGTAATGTCACTTATTGGGGCCTCTTTTCCCGAACCTGCTGGCGAGAGCGCACCGGAGATGCGGCTATGCCAATTTCGCGGACTGGATCGAAGCTGCTGTTCGAGAAGCCAGCCGGTGACAATCCGATGCGTTAATTTACCTCAGATACAACGCGCTGGGGAAGATGACCCAGCAGATCGATCCGCTGGGACGCGAGACCGATTACGCCTACGCGACGAACAATATCGACCTGCTGACGGTGAAGCAGAAGAACGGCTCGGGTTACCTGAGTTCGGCCCGGCGTTGTAGACGATGGAAACCATCTCGTTCTTCGCGTCCCAGGTGAACGTGCGCGTGCCGTCGGTGAGAGGACTTCGTGCTGGCTGTTGTAAGTGTAAGTCGCCAGCAGATCGTAACCACACCGAATTCACCTACAACGCGCTGGGGCAGCGCGTCAACATCGTCGAACGCACCGGCACGACCATCGGTGCAGGGACGATCACCAGCACGAAGCAATACGCCGCCAACGAGGAACTCGACGGCACCGGCACGGTGACGAAGAAATATTTCGCGCAGGGCGAACAGCGGATCGTTTCCGGCGTCACGACGAGCTACTTCTATACCCGCGATCACCTCGGTTCCATCCGCGAAATGATCGCCTCCGATGGCAGCACGATCTCATGCCGCTATTCCTATGATCCTTATGGAAGACAGACGAAAGTGAGCGGCTCCATAGATTGCGATTTCGGGTTTACGGGATATTACGTTCACGCCACCTCGGGCCTCTATCTTTCCGCCACCCGCCCTTACGACCCCAACCTTGGCCGGTTCATCCAGCGCGATCTTGCTGGAGAGGCCGCCAGCGGTACGAATCTCTATGCTTATGTGTTCGATAATCCCATCTGTGCGATTGATCCCTCCGGCTTAGCTACCATCCTGCCGGGACAATTTCCGGGAGATAATTCGCTGCCTAGTTCTGGATCATCGTGCATCGATAGCCCGCCTTCTAATCTATTTGATCCGAATAATCCTCCGATGCTTACTCTCAATAGTGGTGGTCCGTATCCCGATCCTTTCGATCAGACACTAAATAGTCCACCGCCCCCAGATATAGGGCCAGCGCTTACGAATCTTCAACAGGCGATGGAGCGAGAGCAGCTTGCAAACGATCCATTGGTTCAATCTTTAGCGAATGGGCCTGGATCTGAGAATGGTGTCGACGATTTTGTGGATGCAATGGGAGGTTTCGGGCTTCAGGGCGCGAGTTACAGTTTGATGGGTGTCGCTGTCATGGAAATTGGAGGCGCCTTTATTACACTAGATGGATGGGGAATACTGGAAGGAGGAACGGAGATTGGAGCGCACTATAGTTCAGAGAAGGTATTAGACAATGAATGGGAGAAGGCAGAGCAGCAACAGCAGCAACAGTGATACTATGGTCATGACGTAAAGCAATTTTTATGGCCGCACACCTTCATTTGATTCCTATAGGCGATCCGTGGCAAGGTTGGCATGTAGAGGGTGAGGAATTGAATCCGCTTGGATTCATGGAAAAGAGGAATGATACGATTGCCCTATTTGAATTACTACTCGTAATCGTGTAAGCGGCTATCGGAGCGCAAAAAAATGAAAATAGTCTTCCGAGTTTTCCTGCTACTTTTTGGCGGTGCCTTTTGTGGATTTATCGGTTTTTCTCGTGCACGATATATTTGGCACAATTCTTTAGAAGTCTCGTATATGGTAGGAACTTTTTTTTTCGTACTGTGTTTTATCGGGGCCGCTTTTGGTTGGATAAATCGTAAGCGATAGCGGACAGACTCAAGCTCAGTTATCATTCTTTATATTTAATTTTGCTTCATGCCTTTGGAACAAAGCCTTCGACATATTTCCAAAAATCGCCTTGGCTGTTTTCTGAAAGTAGCGAAGCTCAAGGAATGTCGAAGGCTCGTGACGGTGGATTTAACAGAAATCTCCAACGAGTCAACTTTGGCTGCCGCAGCCTATTTTTGCTTACTTTACTTATTGGGTCGTTTTCGACCATCCAGGCCCAAGACAATTCTCAAAATAAGGGGATAACTTCAGGTGAACAACCTGTGTCTCTGGCGCAACCAATCATCGAAATTCACTTAGCGGCCAGTAATGGCAACGCGGCAAAAGTGTCGGAACTACTAAAAAATAATCCATCGCTATTGAAATCACGTGACGAGAATGGAATGACGCCTTTATTGGTGGCGGTGCGCGATGGTAGGTCCAACGTGGTAACGCTTCTGATTGAAAGTGGGGCCGATATCGCCGCGACAACAAAAATAGGAAACTACGATGCACTTTCTATTGCAGTCAAGAATGGTCGAAAAGATATCATATCAATTCTGTTGGACAAAGGAGCCGATGCAAATAGAAAGGACGGCAACGGAGATACACCCATCACGCTTGCTCAAAAGGAGGGACAAGCAGAAGTTTTGGCATTGTTTAAAGCCCGTGGGTATGACACAAGTCTTCCTTTAGTTTTAACCTGGGTAGCGGTTGAGACGCCTGTTGCCCAAGTCGATTCTTCATGGCTGATCGCCTCGCTTAAAGCAAGTCCCGACAGCAGGCGGGTGGCGTGTGTCGCTCATATGAGCAATAAGTGGTGTGCCATTGTGGATGGGAAAGAAGAGAAGCCTTACGACGACGTCTCAAAAGTCTCCTTCAGCCCCGACAGCAAGCGGGTGGCCTATAGAGCTAGGTCGGGTAATAAGTGGTTTGTTGTTGTGGATGGGAAAGAAGAAAAGCCCTACGATAAGATCGGGAAAGATAGTCTCATTTTCAGTCCTGACAGCAAACGGGTGGCTTATGTGGCCCAAGCGGGCAATGATGCGTTTGTCATTGTGGATGGGAAGGAAGAAAAGCCCTACAACGGATTCACCAGTCTCATTTTCAGCCCCGACAGCAAGCGGGTGGCTTATGGAGCCAAGTCGGATGATAAATGGTTGGTCGTTGTGGATGGGAAAGAAGAGGGCCCTTACGACGGGATAGCAAAAGACACCCTTATTTTTAGTCCCGATAGCCAGCGGGTGGCTTACGGAATCAAGATGGACGACAAATGGTTGGTCGTTGTTGATGGGAAAGAAGAAAAGACCGGCGATACAAGCACCGACCCTATTTTCAGTCCCGACAGTAAGCGGGTAGCTTATGTAGCCAAGACGAGTGACAAATGGCTGGTTGTGGTGGATGGGGAGAAGAAAAAACTTTACGACCGTGTCGGTATGACTACCTTCAGCCCTGACAGCAAACGGGTGGCTTATATAGTCCTTGCAGGCAATCGGCAGTTAATCGTTGTGGATGGAAAAGAGGAAAAATCCTACGACAAAATCGTCTTTCCCATCTTTAGTCCCGACAGTAAGCGAGTGGCTTATGCAGCCAAGGCAGGTGATAAGTGGTCAGTCGTGGTGGATGGGAAGGAAGAAAAGCCTTACGATGTCGTCAGCATGCCTATCTTCAGTCCCGACAGCAAGAGTGTGGCATATGTAGCTGGGGTCAAAGAAGGCGGTTTTAAGTTTGGTTCTGACGGCAAGCTTGCTTATGTAGAGGGAGTGAAAAGTAAAATGGTTGCGGTTATAGATGGGAAGGAAGAAAAAAACTACGACGGCATCTTTGTTCTTCTCGGAGGAGGAAACCTTGTGTTTGATTCCCCTGCTAGTTTTCATTACCTAGCCCAAAATGGAAACACGATCTATTTGGTGGAAGAGGTGCTAAAGCAACAAAAAGTGAACTCCACGCGCCAACCATGAACGCGATATAATGGGCGCATCCTATAATCGATGAGAAAAGAATATTCTATAAAATTAACTGAATTATGCCATTACTGACTTTGAAGAGAAAAGGATATTATTATGGAGCGTTTAGGTTACTCAAAATAGAGATCGATCTACACAAGGCCATTGCGATCAAAAACGCGGAAGAAAAAACTATCGATTTGCCCGTCGGTACTCACACTCTCATCGCTCGAATGGATTGGACCAAAAGCATGCCACTGGTTATCATACTCAATGAAAACGAGCATAAATACGTGCTCGCCGGATGCATGCCCTTCCTTGAGACTTGCGTTAACGCTTTTATTCCTCCCTTCATAATCTTCACGTTGAAGGAGATTCCCAAGCCGGACTATGTCCATGATTGAAATCACCGCTTGTTTGGCAATGTGCTACTTCCGGCTGCATTATTACCAACATGCTCCGCATCAACCTTCCATTGCTGGATAATATCATATTGCTTGCCATAAAATTGCCATGGATAAAAGCTGGTGGGAGGATATCGGTTCATCCATTGGTCAAAACTTACATCTCGATACATAAACCAAAAGCGTGGGTTCAAATTGATGTCTGAATCAACGCAGAACGGGGTCCAAACATTTCTATAGAACGTGTGCCGAACTTTTTTCTCATCGTAGCGGATGATGCAATTGGGATCGTAGCGTTTTGGGGATTTGACCGGACTGCGGTCGTATTTTGTGACCAAGATGGTCGTATGCGATAAGGACCGGGGCCGCGCGTTGGATCAAAAAGTCGATTTTTCATCTTTGGAGAGTTGCTCGGTTTGGCGCCATAGGATTACAACAGGTCTCGCCTCCTGATGAAGACTTCCCATCCGCCCACCAAGCCCCATCGATTGCCGAGTAGAAACCACGGTGCTTTCAAGGCGTAAGCGATGAGTGTGCGTAACGGACTCTGTCGAAATGACGACTCGACCACGGAAGGGCGAGAAATCAGGATTTCAAACTGATCCTGCAATTTCAAGGTAACGAGAATACGATCCCAGAAAGCGCTTCCCATATCGTGAATATGGGCTGGAAAGGTAAAATCGATGGTTTTTCCGAATGCGTGGAGTAAACGGCGTAATGGAACCATATAGGGTGTCCGGGCATAGAAAATTCCTCCCGCACAAGTTTGAGACAAAAGCTGCTCCAACGTTTTGACCGGATATGGAATATGCTCCAGCACAGCGCTGGCCAGAACCAAGTCAAAACCGGTATGCGTCAAATCATTCAGATTGGACACTTTCGCAATGCTCACGGTCTTCGCGGGACTTTGAGCAATCACCTGCGGATTATAATCGACAACGTGGATGATAATTGAGGACCTTCTTTTGCCCAGAGAAGCTGCGATGGCAGCAGCCACACTTCCATCACCGCCTCCAAAATCGAGGATCGCCAGCGTTTTTTCTTGCAGACGGGGTTCAACCTCCCGACGAATATGATCAGCCAATGCCTTGGGAACCTGGACGGCGACCTTCTCACTCCGGGATTGATAAAATGCATCTTCGTAATAATTGCTGTAAAACTTGGACAACGTCGCGGCAGAAGGAATCCTCGAAGCTGAAACGACGCCGCATCCGCGACAGGAGAGTAGTTCAATTTTGGGTTGCTCTTGCAATGGACCTACGGAAAATCGACTCTTACCATTGCAGATAACGCAACCTACGCGGAAAGCGTCTAGGTCACTCTCCTCCAAGTGGATTGTTTGATTGGGATTAGTTGGCATTTTTCGTGGGTTCTACCGTTTTTATGTACTCAAATTTGGTCAACGGTACGATCATTAAATTCGTCAGCAATCTGCGTCCTTCTTCCATTAAGGCCTTATTTAAGGTGGTTTTTAGCAAGCGATAATTTATGCTTTGTTAAATTATTTCTAGGGAAATATCCTATGCGGCTTATATCATTCATGATCCGGTTCTCTCTCTCAAGATATTGTTTCAATGGATTTTTTCTAATATTTCAAATCATGATCGGAATGTAGCAGTCTTGGGCTTGGCGATTTTCCTTGAATATAAAATTCATCCTAGATTAGTTAAGTTATTTAATTTTGGAAGATTAAGCCATGACGAACCTCGCGCCAAAAAAAAGCGTGGATAAAGAATGTCAAGAATCTGAGGGAGAACGATTTTCATCTAAATAGAGGAATGAGTTGTTGTAGTTCAAATTACCAGAAGCTCGATCTCCGTTCCCTGGCGATCTTTCGGATGGCGCTGGCATGCCTGGTCTTGAACCAGTCGATTCTTCTCTCCCGCGATTTTGACGTCTTTTATGGAACGGGAGGGATTTTCCCGTCGCATGCATGGAGACTGCCACTACTGGGGCCGTTGATTTTCGGATTTCTTCCTCTTTTTGCGATAGGTCTGCTGATCGGCTTTTTCACGCGGCTCTCCACCTTTCTTTGCTGGACTGGTTTGATCGTCGTTCAGGAGGCCAATCCGCAAATTCTCCAAGGAGGGGATGTCTTGTTAAGGTTGTTGTTATTCTGGTCTTTATTTTTACCGCTGAGCCAGAAGTGGTCGGTCGATGCTCGGTTCAGGAAAGCCAGCTTCATCTCGTTGCCATGGACGACTTGCCTCGCCGAGTGGGCGCTTACATTTCAAATCTGTTTCGTCTATTGGTTCGCAGCCCTTCTGAAATCGGACCCTCTCTGGACCCAAAATGGCAACGCTTTGTTTTATGCCCTCAATATCGAGCATTTCACGACGCCTTTGGGCCTCTACATGCGGCAATTTTCTGACTTTCTTCGCATCCTCACCTTTGGAACGCTTGGCCTGGAAATCCTCGGTCCCTGCCTTCTTTTTATTCCTTATCGACGGGATGCCTGTCGATTGTGCGCTGTCGCGTTTTTTATCGGGTTTCACCTCATCGGCATGCAAAGTCTTTTAAGAATTGGTCTCTTCCCCTGGGTCTGCGCGTCGGCATGGCTGGTTTTTATTCCCGGTTCTTTTTGGGAGTGGCTCGGAACCAGACAAGAAATATTACCCAAGGGCAAAAAAGCCAAGACGAGACAGGAATCTTCATTTCACCGGAGATGGACCCCTTTGGATTATGGTTGCTCGGCTTTGATTATCGCCGCTTTCTTGGACATCATGGCTTGGAATATCGCAAGCGTTAGCGGGAGCATTTCTTTGCACTGGATGAAGCAGCACGATGCATTTGGGAATGCCTTGAGACTCGACCAGCGTTGGAACATGTATGCGCCCTATCCTCGCAAAGAACACGGCTGGCTGGTTATCCCCGCCGATTTGGCCGACGGCACGCAAGTCGATCTCTTCACCGGCCAGTCCGTATCGTGGGAGAAACCCAAGGACATCGGCGCTTACTTCGGTGATGACCATTGGCGGCGCTATCTTTCCAACCTATCCGATGATCGCGATCCGCAAGTCTTACAGGGCTATGCCGACTATTTGGTTCACCATTGGAACCAAGCCCACGGTCAAAATCAGAAAATCCAGGCCATCGCCATTATCTTTGTGAAGCAGGTGACTTTACCTGATTTGACGATTACTTCACCCGAGAAGGATGTGCTCTATTTTCATGAGTTTTGATTTAACGTGGCAGCACATAGATGTCGATGGTTGCCACGGTTACCATTCCAGGCTTTTCGGGGGTTATGGTTAATGGGCAAAATATATCCCCCTTTTTCTCACACCACACTGGTCTTAACACTGTTTTGTAGCTACGAAAGAAAGTCATGCCTGCAGAATTTCCCGTGGGATACCCGCCAGTTAAATTGAACATGAAAAGCAACGCGAAAGTT
>Ga0207039_1080_pt2 | contig 17845 bp, 22 predicted proteins | sample Alteio_BWMinCont_74_FD_153264 | JGI IMG/M metagenome (GOLD analysis project Ga0207039, IMG submission 153264) | Enriched cells from forest soil in Barre Woods Harvard Forest LTER site, Petersham, Massachusetts, United States -... | ecosystem: Environmental > Terrestrial > Soil > Temperate forest >... | reverse complement strand
GGGCCGGAACCTGAATCGCAGGGCACTTACCAGAGCGACGTATTCGACGCCAAGATTTTCTCCCGATGGGGTCGCGCCGATTTCCGGGGTACGGGCAACGTGGAGCTGTTCGCGCGCAGCGGTAATGTGGACAATCCCGACCGCAACTGGAGCGCATGGAAAAAGATCGACTGGGCCAAGAGCGGCGAAACCGGAATTCCGCCGGCGCGTTATGCCCAATGGAAAGTGGTGCTGCGCTCGGGAACGACAGCCCCCAGCGTCGATAGCGTTGCGCTGAATTATCGCTCCTGAAATCGACGATCTTACCGTGCAGGTCGGCGTGAAATACCAGTCCCAACCAAAATCCTCGAGCACGAGCGTAGGGTCAGAAACGCTGGGTTCTTCTGGTCTACATTTCGAGCCGTCGGTTCCGAGCTCCCATGATCGAGATTCCATTGGAGTCAAATGGAGCGCGCACGATGATAATGACGACCAACTCGTCTACTCGCTCTACTATCGCGGCGACGCCGAGACGGGCTGGCTTCTTTTAAAAGACAATCTGACAGACAAGGCGTACTCGTTCGATGCGAGCCTTCTGCCCGATGGCGGCTACACCGTGAAATTGATTGCGTCCGATGCGCCCTCACACTCGCCCGGCGAAGCCCTGACCGCTTCCAAAGAAAGCCACCGCTTCGAAGTGGACACAACGCCGCCGCGCATCGAGAACCTCGCGGCATCCGTGGATGGCGGACAAATTCACGTTACCTTCCGCGCCGACGATGGTTTTTCTCCCATCAAGCGCGCGGAATATTCCGTCGACGCCGGTGATTGGAAATATGTTGAGCCGGTTAGCCAGCTCTCCGACGCCAAGATTGAGAATTACGACTTCAAAATTACTCCGGAAGCTGCCAAAGACGGCACTGCATCTTCCGAACACGTGATCGTGGTCCGCGTCTACGATCGCTACGACAATATGGGTGCAGCGAAAACGCTGATTCGGGCAAAATAAGAGGCGCTATTGATGCACTGCGATCCCCGTCCCCATGATCTTGCCACTTACGATCGGATTGGTGAATAGGACAGTAGTGCTTAGGCCGCCGGTCGTCGCTGCGAGCAAAAGAGTTTGCGATTGCGAGGAGCCGACCTCGCTCATCGTGCCGGTGCCATTGGAATGAATAGCATACGTGCCCGTCTGCGTCTTCGTAGAAGCCGCCTGGTAGACTACGTGGCCATCATTCACACTGACGACCTGACAAGAGCTGCTCCACGTTACCGACATCGTGTTGGCGCTGGCAGTTTGATTCTCATTCCCGATCGAAGTGATGGTGAGGGTGACGTTGCCGTTACCGTCAAACGTTGCGCTGCCAAAACCCACGTTATTACCGGTTATAGAACTGTTCGCCGTATACGTGATCAGCGAGTTCGTGGGACAGCTGAACGTCTTCGACCAACTGTACGTCTGAGGCGAGCCAAACTGAAACGAGTAAGTGCCGTTCAAGTTGGCGTTGGAGTAGGTTTGAGCGAACGAGGTCGCGGAGATCAACAGTCCCGCGATAATGAGTACAATTTGTTTCACAAATTCTCCATGTCGGCTATCGCCGCAAATCTTGCGCAGATGAAATTCGGAGTCCTAACTTCGCTGACTCGCGCGTTAGGTAATAGGTCCTAAGCCCGGATTTCGATGGGAGGAAGACAAAATCTGGACTGTGCAACTCTACACGCGATTTTTGTCCGGTCAATGAACTGAATGTGCCAGGTGACCACACGAACGGGCCATTCCAGAACGGGTCGTACCAGAACGGCCAAGACAGGGCTTGCCACGCCGGTCGGGCTTTTCGAACTCCGCGCTACTGCATTCTCTCAGCCGCTTCTGGAATCTCATCGGTAACACTCCTCATGTCAGCCAGCTTCCCAGCCCGCCGCAGATCGGGAAAGATCCACGCCCATAAAGCGATTACGACCAACGTTCCCACTCCTCCCAGCAAAACAGCGGGAACGGTCCCAAACCACTGGGCCGTCAGTCCGGATTCAAACTGCCCAAGTTCGTTTGAGGTTCCAATGAACACCATATCGACGGCCATAACGCGCCCGCGCATTTCATCGGGAGTGCGCAGTTGTACTAGAGTCGCGCGAATAATCACGCTAACCATGTCGGCAGCGCCCAGAAAGATGAGCGAGACCAGTGACAAAACTAAACTAGTCGAGATGCCAAATAAGATGGTGCACACGCCGAACCCGGCCACCGACCACAGCAAGGCCGGCCCTGCACGGCCGCGCAGGGGACGATGCGCCAGCGCCACCGCCATCAGCGCCGCGCCCACTCCGGGAGCGGTCCGCAACAGTCCCAATCCCGAAGGCCCGGTGTGCAGAATCTCCCGCGCATAGACCGGAAGTAACGCCACCGCTCCGCCCAACAGCACAGCGAATAGATCGAGCGAAATCGCGCCCAGAATCAGTTTCTGTCGCCAGATAAAGTGCAGCCCCGCAAATACCGTTTTCAGCGTGGTCGGTTCGCGCCGCCGCGCCTGCGGCCGCGTCTTAAGGCGGAACATTGATAGCAGCGCTCCCACCGCCGTCAGCATCGCTCCCGCATAAACTGCCGATGGCCCGTGAAATAACGCATACAGAATTCCGCCCAGCGACGGTCCAAGGATTGTCGCCGCTTGAAACGTCGTCGCATTCCAGGCCACGGCATTCGCGAAATGTTCTTCCGGAACCAGTTGCGGCAGAATTGACCGGCTCGCCGTTCCGTTGAATGACCTCACCACACCCAGCAGAACCAGCACCGTATAAATAGGTTTCACCGAATGCGAGCCGCTCTCCGTAATAAACAGCAACAGCCCGGAGCACACCGCGTATCCCACATAACACCAACTGAGGACTTTACGCCGCTCGAACCGGTCCGAGGCGTGCCCAGAAACCAGAAATAAGATAATGCCAGGCAGGAATTGCGCCAGCCCAACCAGGCCCAGATCGAGCGCGCTCTTGGTGATGTCATAAACCTGCCATCCCACGGCCACCGCCTGCATTTCAACGGCGCCCACAATGAGAAAACGCGCAATCTGAAATAGGACAAAGTCGGGATGGGTGAATGCGGCTCGTCCAGCTTTGGAATCGGAAGGCTCGGGCATGGATCTTCTAATGTGCCATAGAACCGGAAGAAGTGCTTGGGGCGCATCAAATTGTGCGCATCAATGGGGCGCGTCATAAGAGCGGAAGCTAGAATCGAGCGATGCCCATTTTGCGAACCATCGCCTGGATCGGCTGCGTCATCTACTCCACGATCCCTGCGTTCTGGCTCCTCATCCATCCCCGTGCGGAGTACTGGCGCTCCCGCCGTCGATCGCCATACAAAATACTGCTGCCTGTCTGGGTGGGAGTGTGGATTCTTTTCGCAACCATCACCGCTCCATGGCGGCAGGTTGCGCTCTATCAAAATAAATGGACGTGGATTCCCGCCGCCGTTTTGTTCTGTGCAGGCCTGATTCTTTACAGACTTTCGCACATTCAATTTAGCCTCCGCCAGCTCGGCGGGCTCCCGGAGATCGTCCATGGACACGGCCAGCAGCAACTGATAACGACCGGCATTCGCGCCCGAATCCGCCATCCCATTTACATGGGACATCTTTGCGAAATGCTGGCTTGGAGCACAGCCTCCGGTCTTGCCATCTGCTGGGTGCTAACAGCGTGGGCAATGGTTACGGGCGCGATCATGATCAAGATGGAAGATCAAGAACTGGAAAAGAGATTCGGCGAAGACTACCGCAACTATCGATCCGCAGTGCCCGCGCTCGTGCCAAGACTAAAGCTATAATCCGAGTGGGCTGAAAGCTGCGAGCTGACAGCTGAAGGCTCTGATGCGCTTCGAACTCTTCATCGCGACCCGCTACCTTCGCGCCAAGCGCCGCCAGGTTGAGGCGTTTGCGCGGCGTCCGAGCTGCGCGCCGAAATCCCAAGCCTTGCGAGGGACCCCCAGATGAAGTTCGAGCTGTTTATCGCGTCGCGATACCTGCGCGCGAAAAGACGCCAGGCTTTCATCGGCATCATCACCGGCATTTCAATCCTGGGAGTCGCCGCCGGTGTCGCCTCTCTCATCGTCGCCCTCGCCATCAACAACGGTTTTCGCCAGGACTTGCAGGAGCGCCTCATCGGATCTACCTCGCACGTCAGCCTGCTCCGCGTCGCCGACGACGGAATTAAAGACTGGCCCCCGCTGGTCGCGCGCCTCAGTAAGCAACCGCACGTAATCGCCGCCGCTCCCGCAATTTTCGAGCAAGTTCTCATCTCCCGCGGCCCGCGCGCTCGCGGCGCAGTTCTCAAGGGAATGATTCCAGCGGACGAACGAAGAGTCGGCGATCTGCTCAGCACGATCAAAGAAGGTTCGGCGGATGCTCTGGACACACAAGATAATTCGTCGGAGAATGCCGCCCCATCAGAAACTCACGTAGGAACAGCCGCCTCGGCCGTCGACGCAGCGACAACGGCTAAAGTATCGCCTGATGCGTCCGCAACCGAAGAATCCCCCGACTCCCTCGCCGGTGTTCATGCGCGCGTCGCAGCCATGCCTCCAATCATTCTCGGCAAAGACATGGCCGATAATCTCGGTGCCACTGTCGGCTCCGTCGTCCTCGTCACCAGCCCTCAAGGCGAACTCACCCCCTTCGGCATGGTCCCAAAATATAGCCGCTTCCGCGTCGCCGCAATTTTCAACTCTGGCTTCTATGATTATGATTCCTCGTGGGCATTCACGCGCCTCTCGGATGCGCAAAGACTCTTCGGCCTCGGAGACTTAATCTCAGTCATCGAATTCCGCATCGACGACATCTACAAAGCCGGCGACGTCTCCCGCGAACTCGAAGAGGCCGCCGGCAAAGGCTTCATGGCTACCAACTGGATGGAGCAAAATAAAGCTCTCTTTCACGCGCTGAGCCTGGAGCGGCTGGTCACCTACATCACCATCGGACTGATCGTGTTCGTCGCCGCCCTGAACATTCTGATTTCTCTGATCATGATGGTCATGGAAAAAACCAAAGACATCGCCGTCCTCATGTCGATGGGCACGCGCCGCTCGCAAGTACGCAACATCTTCATCGCCCAGGGAGTTCTGATCGGCGTAATCGGCACCATCATCGGACTTATCGTCGGTTACGCCATCTCCTACGCCGGCGGCCACTATCACATGATCTCGCTGTCGCCCGAGGTCTATTCAATCGACTACGTCCCCTTCGCCCCGCGATTGACCGACGGAATACTGGTCGCCGTAGTAGCGATCGGAGTGTCGTTCATCGCGACGCTCTACCCTTCCTGGTCCGCAGGAAGAACACTCCCCGCCGAATCCCTCCGCTACGAATAAGCTTCTTTAAATTTGTCATCCTGAGCGAGGATTTTGCTCCGCGAATGTGGAGCGAAACCGCAGTCGAAAGCCTGCCCTGAGCTTGCCGAAGGGGATCCCTTTTCACTTTCCGTAACGCGCGACCCCGCAGGGCACCCGCGCGCTCTGCCTTTTCGCATTTACTCGCAACGGAACTTTCCCCCCGGCGCCTCCGTACAATCAATAAGAAAGAGAGGTCTCCCATGCTAACGCTCCTACTCTGGTGCATCCTCTTCGTATTCTGCTGGCCCCTGGCAATCCTCGCACTGATAGCTTACCCATTCGTCTGGCTACTCCTTCTCCCATTCCGCATCGTCGGCGTCGCAGTCCACGGAGTCCTCGAGATCATCTACCTGGCAATCACACTCCCCTTCCGTCTGCTAGCCGCGCCATTCCGGATTTAGCTTGAAGTTGCGAGCGTGGGATAACCTTCTGCAGTATGTGGCGCATTATGAAGCCGGCTATTTTGATTGGTCTTGTATGCCTGATGCTCTCTGTGGGAGGCGTGATGCTCCTGAAGCAGAGGCATGCGACCAAGCCCCTTGGTGAACGTCCCTCCCTCAATTTTCCATCCGAAGTTTCGCAGTCCATGAAAGTGAAGCTTCTAACGGACGATTTCAGCACTATCAATTCAGTGAGCGCTCTGCCCCCCGCAGTGTTGGAAACATTCAGGGAAAAAGGGGGCTCACGTGCAGTCCTTGTAGATCCCCGCGCGCACTTTAATCCTACGGATGTCATTTCGGACGCGAGCGTACCGCGGAAGCGACTCATCCTGGCTGGAGTTTCGAAGGACAAGTGTTTCGTGCACTACGAACAGGGAGGCATCGGCCTTTTCAATGTTATTGACGTATTCGAACTCGGGCCTGAGAAGGAACTTCGGCCGCTTTGGCACGGTTATTGTCGCGAGCCGTCACGCGACTTGAAAAAACTGCGAACTCAAGTCGCGGATGGCGGATGCTCCTGATGCTTTACTGACATCCTCAACTCTCCATCACCTTCAACCTCTCCCCCACCACCAACCTCGCTTCCGTCGCCCGCTGCACATCCTCCGCCGTCAGGCCCGGGGCCACTTCCTCCAGCACCAACCCTCGCGGCGTCACGCGAATGTAAGCCATCTCCGTCACAATCGTATCCACCACGCCCACCCCAGTCAGCGGCAGCGTACACTTCTTCAAAATCTTCGGAGCACCTTCCCGCGTCGTGTGTTCCATCGCCACCACCACGCGGCGCGCCCCGGCCACCAAATCCATCGCCCCGCCCATCCCCTTCACCATTTTTCCCGGAATCATCCAATTCGCCAGGCTCCCCGCCTCATCCACTTCCATTGCGCCCAGCACGCTCAAATCCACGTGCGCCCCGCGAATCATGGCAAACGAATCCGCGCTCGAAAAATAAGACGTCCCCGCCATCTCGCTCACCGTCTCTTTGCCGGCGTTGATCAAATCGCAATCTTCCTCGCCCTCATTCGGATAAGGCCCAATCCCCAGCATCCCATTCTCGGATTGCAAAACAACTTCCATCCCCGCCGGAACACAATTCGCCACCAGCGTAGGCATCCCAATCCCCAGGTTCACATAAAACCCATCGCGCAACTCGCGCGCAATCCGCCGAATAATCCGATCGCGCTTCTCGACATCCTTCCCCGGCTTGCTGATCATTTTTTAACCTTTGTCATCCTGAGCGAGGATTGTGCTTCGCGATTAGCGAAGCACAACCGCAGCCGAAGGATCTCTTTACCTTAACGTCACCAGAGACTTCTCAAGGAATTCTCTCGGTAGCGCGCGTCGAAGCTTGAAATTGTCATTCCTCGCAAAGCGAGGAACCATGGTTTCCCTCGTAGCATCCCAAATTTCTCGCCAACGACTATCGACCAACGACGGGTTTCCTTACCGTCCTCTTCTCAATCCTCTTCTCAAACATCTCACCCTGAACAATCCGCTTCACATAAACCGAAGGCGTATGAACCAAATCCCCGTCCAACTCTCCCGGCTCAACAATCTGCTCAACTTCCGCAATCGTCACCTTCGCCGCCGTCGCCATCACCGGATTAAAATTCCGCGCCGTCTTCCGGTATACCAAATTCCCCATGCGGTCACCCTTCCACGCCTTCACGAATGCGAAGTCGGCCTTCAGCGCCCGTTCCATCACATACGTCCGACCGCCAAACTCGCGCGTCTCTTTTCCTTCTGCAACAATCGTCCCCACACCGGTCGGTGTAAAAAACGCCGGAATCCCGGCGCCCGCCGCCCTCATCCTCTCGGCAAATGTCCCCTGCGGCACCAGATCAAGCTGAATCTTCCCACTCAGCACCATCGATTCCAGCAGCTTGTTCTCTCCCACGTAAGTTCCGATATGCCGCCGAATCTGCCCCGCCGAAAGTAATAGTCCAACACCATACCCGTCCACGCCCGCATTATTACTGATAGTCGTCAGCTCCTTCGAACCCTTCCGCACCAGGGCGCGAATCAAATTTTCCGGAATCCCGCACAGCCCAAACCCGCCCAGCATAATGACCGCGCCATCGCCCACATCATGAATCGCCTCATCGGCGCTGCCCACCACCTTATTCATAGCGTTCGCATTCTAAATGAAATTATCTCTCAGATTTAACAGGCCCTCACGCTCTGTCATCCTGAGCGAGGTATTTGTTTCGCGAAGCGAAAGCAAATACGCAGTCGAAGGATCCCTAGCAGCGAGCACAACAGCAGGCACTACAGGGAATTCCCACCACGGCTCCGCCAGTCCCTACTCCCTCTTCCCCACACTCTTCTTCAATCCGTGCGCCAACTCGAATTCCTCCGCCAGCGCCCGCGTCGAAAGATTCTCCCGGATGTGTGCCAGTCGCTGCTCCACCTTAAACAGCGCATCCTCTATATTCTGCTTGTTGCTGATCGCAATATCCCGCCACATCGAGTAAGGACTCGCCGCAATTCGCGTCATCTCCTGCAACGCCCGTCCGCCCGCCGGCAACAAGGGCGCCTCTTCGCCAAACTCCTCCACTAGCGCGGCAGCCAGGGCGGTTGAAATCATTTGCGGGACATGCGAGATCCACGCGCACAGCCGGTCGTGATCCTCTGGTGGCAGCGTCGCAACGCGGGCCCCAATTTGATCGATCCATCCTGCAAACTCCGCGCATAACCCCTTGTTCAAATTCTGCCCCGGCAGCGGCGTCAAAAACCAACACGCATTGTTGAACAAATCGGCGTCGGCATACTCCACCCCGCTGTGTTCTTTTCCCGCCATCGGATGCCCACCTAAGAATCTCTCTCGCGCACTCGCGCCGAAAACCTGCAGCGCTCGCTCTGCCACCGCGGCCTTCGTGCTTCCCACATCAGTCAACAAAGTCGTCGCAGGGAGTCCCGGGGCCAAACGCCCAATCAAATCCACAATCGCCAGCACGGGAGTAGCCAACAATACCAACTGACTTCCCCGCACCGCGTCCGCTGGTTCGACAAAACCATTGTCGATTACGCCGCACATCTTCGCCTTCTTCAGCGTCGACTCGCGGTCGCATCCCACAATCCGCCCCGCAAAGCGCCGCTTGCGCAGCGCCAGCGCAAACGAGCCGCCGATCAGCCCTGTGCCAATAATCGTGATTTGCCGAATCGGCATAGAAAAGAATTGGGCAATTGAGTAATTTTGTAATTGGGTAAGTTAACGTAAGAACGCAAAGATTTTTCAATTGCCAAATTACAAAATTGCACAATTACCCGATGGTTCTCCCCACCGCCGGCGCGATCATCCGCAACTCATCCATCAACTTCGCGAACTGTTCGGGGAACAGCGACTGCGCTCCATCCGACCATGCTTTGTCCGGATCACAATGCACTTCAATCAACAGCGCATCCGCTCCCGCGGCCACCGACGCCCGCGCCATCGGCGCAACTTTGTCGCGTCTCCCCGTCCCATGCGATGGATCAGCTGTCATCGGCAGATGCGACAACTTATGAATGATCGGGATTGCAGAAATATCCATCGTATTACGCGTGTAAGTCTCAAACGTCCGAATCCCGCGCTCGCACAGGATCACGTCATAATTTCCGCCCGCCATAATGTATTCCGCCGAGAGCAGCAACTCTTCCAAAGTCGCAGCGATGCCGCGCTTCAGCAGCACCGGCTTTCGCACCTTCCCCAACTCGCGCAGCAGATTAAAATTCTGCATATTGCGCGCTCCCACCTGCAGAATGTCCACATAAGGCAGCATCATCGGAATCTGCGAGATTTCCATTACCTCGCTAATCACCAGCAGCTTGAACTTTTCTCCCGCCTCGCGCATGATTTTCAGCGCATCTTCCCCGTGCCCCTGAAAAGAATAAGGAGAGCTTCTCGGCTTAAACGCCCCACCCCGCAAAACTTTCGCCCCGGCTTTCGCCACCGTTTCCGCTGTAGCGAAAAGCTGCTCGCGCGTCTCTACCGTGCAAGGCCCAGCCATCACCACCACTTCATTGCCGCCAACATTAATTCCGTTTGCCAGCTTGACGACCGTCCCCTCGGGACGAAAACTCTTGCCTGCGAGCTTGTACGGAGAACTAATGCGGTGCACTTCCTGCACGCCCGGCAACAACTCCAGGTTGCGGATATCAAAATCAATTCCCGCTCCAACCGCCCCCAACACGGTTTGCCGCGCGCCCGTCGATCGGTGCACCTCAAATCCCATCTTCACCAGGTGCTCAATCACCTGCTGAATCTGCCCCTCATCCGCCATGTCCTGCATCGCGACAATCATAGGAAACCTTGGCCGTAAGCTATCAGCTCTCAGCAACACGTGCTCGACTGAAAGCTGAGAGCTGATAGCTGATAGTCCTTTTCAATCATTCACTTCCGAATCCAACTCCGTCTCCGCTTTCGCTTCGCCCGCCTTCACTCCGATTCCTTCCTTCTGCACATTCCGCATCACATCCATGATCCGCTCGAAAATCCGCACTAAATCCTTTCCCGGCAGCGGACCCTGATTCATCTTCTGGACATTATCAAACACGATCCGCTCGCGCTCCGGTTCGTAAATTGGCAAATTGGTATTCCGCTTCAGGCGCCCAATCTCCACCGCGGCCCGTGCCCGCTCGCTCAGCAACTCCACCAAGTGACGGTCAAGCTCATCAATCTTCTTTCGCCAATCTGCAATTTCCATGGAAGGAGCTTTCAACTATATGAACCATGTCTTGCGCGTGATGCCGAATGCATCGGAACCCCATACACCGCCACTCACGATACCGGAACTGACGGCTGAGAGCTGACAGCTGACAACTCCCTCACAAACTTCCCCACGGCCTTGGCCTCTCGTCCCGGATTCTGCTCAATCGTCTGTACGATTGCGCTGCCAACCACTACAGCATCGGCAAATCTCCCAACTTGGGCAAACTGATCAGTGTTGGAAACCCCAAATCCAACCGCTACAGGCAGCTTCGTAATGCGTCGCAATCGCAGCACCAGCTTCTGCGCATCGCTCTCAACTTGTTGACGCGCGCCCGTCACTCCCGTACGCGACACCGCATATACAAATCCTCGCGAGGCTTCCGCAATCCGCTTCAGCCGTACATCGGGACTGGTCGGCGCCGCCAGAAAAATCGGCGCCAAATCGTTCGCCTTCATGGCTCGCAAATATTCACCAGCCTCTTCCACCGGCAAATCCGTGACCAGCACGCCATCTACTCCCGCATGCCGCGCCACCATGCAGAACTTCTCCATCCCCATCCGCAGAATCGGGTTCAAATACGAAAACACCACCAGCCCAGTCGACTGCGCCTGCTGCCGCACTTCCGCCGCCAGCGTCAACACCTGCGCCAGACTCGTCCCGTTCTTCAGCGCCCGCTCACTCGCCCGTTGTATCACCGGCCCGTCCGCAACCGGATCGCTAAACGGCACACCCAACTCCATCACATCGGCGCCCGCCTCAATTGCAGCCAGCACAACCGCCCGCGTAGTCGCGAGATCCGGATCGCCGCAAGTCACATACACCACCAGTCCTGGTTTCTTGTAGAAGGAAAGCGGCATAAGAATAAATCGTTCACTTACCCATTGCTGATTGTCGATTGAAGACCCCATCAATCTTGTTTGACGAGATCGTCAATCAACAATCGAGTTTTAAACTTTCCCGCACGATCCCAATATCCTTATCCCCGCGTCCCGAAATATTCACAAGCACCACATCTGATTTCTTCATCTTCGGCGCGCGCTTCATAACCTCCGCCACCGCATGCGCCGACTCCAAAGCCGGAATAATCCCTTCCGTCCGCGCCAGTAAAGTTGTCGCTTCGAGGGCTTCGGAATCCGACGCGGGAACATACTCTGCCCGCCCGGCATCCTTCAATGCCGCATGCTCCGGCCCAATCGACGGATAATCCAACCCCGCCGAGACCGAGTGCGTATTCGCAATCTGCCCTGTCGAATCCTGCAGCACGTAAGAAAACGTTCCCTGCAACACTCCCGGAGACCCTCCACGAAACCGCGCCGCATGATCTCCAAGCGCTTCGCCGCGTCCACCCGCCTCTACGCCAATCAAGCGAACCTTTTTATCGCCTATGAAGTCATAAAAAATTCCGATCGCATTCGATCCTCCGCCCACGCAAGCAATCACCGCCGTTGGCAGCTTCCCCTCAGCTTTCAAAATCTGCCCCCGCGCCTCGCGGCCGATCACGCGATGAAAATCCCGAACCATCGTCGGATACGGGTGCGCCCCCAACACGCTCCCCAACAAATAATGCGTAGTCCTCACATTCGTGACCCAATCGCGCATCGCCTCATTGATCGCATCCTTCAAGGTTCGGGAACCTGATTCCACCCCGCGCACCTCTGCGCCCAGCAACCGCATGCGGAACACATTCAACTCCTGCCGCCGCATGTCTTCGGTTCCCATGTATACGACGCATTCAAAACCCATCAGGGCGCACACCGTGGCTGTCGCCACCCCATGCTGCCCCGCGCCCGTCTCGGCGATAACGCGCCGCTTCCCCATGCGCTCGACTAGCAGAGCCTGTCCCAGGCAGTTGTTAATTTTGTGCGCTCCCGTATGTAGCAAGTCTTCGCGCTTCAAATAAATCTTTGCCCCACCCAAGTTCTGCGTCAGCCTCCGCGCAAACGTCAGCGCCGTCGGACGCCCCGCATATGTCGTCAGCAATTCCTCCAGCTTCTTTTTAAATTTCGGATCGCGCTTTGCCTTCTCATACTCGCGCTCCAGTTCTTCGAGCGCTGCCATCAAAGTCTCCGGCACATACCGCCCGCCGTAAACCCCGAACCGCCCCGCCTCAGGCGCAACACGAGATGACGCCAAAGAGGAAACCCGACGGTGCCCCATCCTAGACTCGCCGCTCTTTGGCGAGTCTAGGGTGGGGATTTTGACTTTGATCTTTGTTCCGGAAGCTGTCGCCATAATTACTTGGTATTCCTATCGCTCTCCCGTACCGCGTTAACAAACGCCCGCACCTTCTCCGGATCCTTTTTCCCGGGCCTCGCCTCCACTCCTGAAGCCACATCCACTCCCCATGGCTTCAGAACGCGCATCGCCTCCCCCACATTATCCGGCGTCAACCCGCCCGCCACCACCAGCTTTCCTCCGCCTTGCCGCAACGCTTCTGCAATCGGCACAGCCCTCTCCCAATCAAACGTCTTCCCTGTCCCACCCGGCATCTGCAAATCGCCGGAGTCGAGCACGAACGTATTCAACAATCCCTCCGGAATCGAGACCCCCTCGGGCATATCCCGAAGACGTGAAAAATCAAACTGAAACACTGGCTTCTCTTCTACGTCCCTGAGCAATTCTACGGACAGAGCGATCATAAGGCGTGCATGTTTGGGAAGCAGAGAAACTCCGATTGCGGTGCCCGCACTGCGTCTCTTATCAACTCCTGGCGATAAGTAGGTCTGCGTTCCGGTTAGTCCAGTTTCCAGAAGAACTCGATTGGGATCGAGCTCGTCCTCACTCACAAACACCCCAATTTTCTCCACCCCTTCCGGCAACTTCTCCACAATCTTCCGCGCCACTTCCACACTCACATTCCGCGGACTCTTCTCATAAAACACGAACCCCACCGCATCCGCTCCCGCCTCTACCGCAGTGAGCGCGTCCTCCAAATTCGTCGTCCCACAAATCTTCACCCAAGTCATATCCCAAGTTGTCCCCTACACGTAAAACTTAACGCTATCGCCGCCGCTACAGATCGCTTTGTACTCGCGCCTCGACACTCGCAACCAGCTCCCGCAGCGCCTCCCCCGGCCGCTCCGCCCGCATCAACGTCTCCCCAATCAAAAACGCCTGATACCCCGCCGCCCGCAACTGCGCAATATCTTCTCCCGACCGAATCCCGCTCTCCGCCACTCGCACCGCACTCTTCGGAAGCAACTCCGCCAGCCGGAACGCCGTTCCCGGATCAACCTGAAACGTCCGCAGATCGCGCGTATTCACTCCAATCAGCTCGCACCCAACATCCAACGCCCGCCGTAACTCATCCTCATCATGCACTTCGCACAACACATCCAACCCGCGGGCTCGGGCCCCCATCGCCAGTATCTGCAATTCCTCTTGCGACAAAGCCGCCACAATCAGCAGCACTGCATCCGCTGAATTCGCCCGCGCCTCCAACAACTGAAATTCATCCACAATAAAATCTTTGCGCAGGCACGGCACCTTCACCGCCGCCGACGCAATCCGCAGATTCTCTAGCGATCCTTGGAAAAATTCTTCATCGGTCAGCACCGAAAGCGCCGCCGCTCCCGCCGCCTCCAACTCCCGCGCCAATTCCTCCACTCGAAAGTCCGCCCGAATCAATCCCTTCGACGGAGAAGCTTTCTTCAATTCCGCAATCACTGCAATGCCAGAAGTATTCTTTTCTTCCAGCGCTCGCCGGAACCCGCGCGGGACGTGCAACTCCGCCCGCCGCTCCAACTCCCGCACATCGGCCGAGCGCTTCGCGTCGCTCACTTTTCCGCGCGTGGACTGAATAATCTGATCGAGTGAAATCGGCATAACGAGTCCCTGAATTATACGGGAAGCAGTATCGCGAACCGCGAAGCGGCGCTGCCTTCATTGGCACACCCCCTCAACCTCCTTATAAGGCTTTTCTGCGTGTTCTGGATATTTAATCCCCTTCACCTGCATCCACTGATCCAGAAATGTCCCCGCATCATGCAACCCCACATCCGGATCCCCTTCAAATGCTACATCGCTCTCCGCCTCTTCCAGCGTCACCAGGTTGAAACCCTTTTTCTTCAGCAGATCCAGCACTTCCGGCAGAATCGCGCTGCTGTACGCTCCCAGGTGCATCAACAGCACATGATTGATGTCGTGCCCGTAAATCAACTTAGCCTGCTCTCGCCCCAAATCCAGAAACTCCGAAGCCGTATTCAAATAACTCGACCGCAACCACTCAATTGCTTTCGCATCATTCTTCGCCACACACCGCGCGTACGCCGTGTTCCACAAATAGTCTTCCCAGTCGAGCGTCACCTGCGCAACTCTGTAGCCGCGCGCCTTCAAGTAAGCCCGCACCACCCGCCGCTTCTCCACCGTGTCCCCCTCGTGCAGAAACGGATATCGAAACCAACGCCAGTCATCTTTCGCCGCCAGCACCTCAAGCGTGGGCTCATTCTCTTCGATCTCCCGTTCAAACGCCTCCGCCGGATTCAGTTCCAGATCCATGTGCGCGTAACTATGATTGCCCACCGGTTCCTGCGCTGCCCACGACTTCAGAGCCTCCGCGCCATCCGCATTCCCTTCCAGCTTTTTCGCGTTAATGAATCCGTACACCGGAGGCGCATGCCGTTTCTTCAAAATTGCCAGCACATTTTTAGCCGTGTCCGCCCGCGTTACTCCCGGCGGCAACATCCCATTCAGTGGCAGGTCATCCATCGTGATCGCCAGCTTCTGCGCTGCACACATCCCAACCAGTCCGGCCAATAGTAGCGATACAGGAATGCCGCGCCGGTAAATCCACTTCACCAGATTTTTCATGACAAGAGTTTACTTCAAGATGGACTGGCTCTCGTTGGACACCTAAATTAAGTTCCGGCAGAGCATCGTGTTTTTACTTCGGCGCAGACGCGAAAATCCCCATCTGCCCTTTCAGATTCCCTTCACGTTGCCCAAATACAGTGAACTGGAAGCGGCCCTCCCCAGTACCGGCTTCAATCGGAGGCTTAAAATGAAAACTGCACAAACGTTAGCGTTGGTTACGATCGCGGCGGCTCTCTCTTCCGCTTCGTCGTTCGCGCAAGACCACGAAAAGAAAATCACCCGCTCCCAACTGCCCGCCGCAGTCGAAAAAACTGTAAGCTCCCAAACCGCTGGAGCAACCATCAAAGGCTTCAACCAGGAACAAGAAAAAGGAGAAACTTTCTACGAGGCCGAGCTAATGGTAAGCGGCCATAGTAAAGATATTCTGATCGACAAGGACGGCAATATCGTCGAAGTCGAAGAGCAAGTCGATTTCGCTTCCCTGCCCGCCGCCGTTCAGAGCGGACTGCAAGCCAAAGCCGGCAAGGGGAAACTCGGCAAAGTCGAGTCCCTCACCAAGCACGACAAACTGGTGGCCTACGAAACGACCGCAATGATCGGTGGCAAGCGTACCGAAATCCAGGTAGGTCCAGAAGGTCAAACTTTGGACCACGAAGAGTAAGGTTCTCGGAGTCAGGACCGTCAAGCCGCCATTGCTCGATATGTGGAATTCCTGATCAAAAATGAATTTCGACGAGAAAAAAGGCGAGCCCGTTAGGGCTCGCCTTTGAACGTTACCCACTTCATGCAAGGTCGTAGCGATCAAGGTTCATTACCTTGTTCCACGCAGACGCGAAGTCCTTCGCAAACGCCTCCTTCGAGTCGTCGCACGCATACACCTCCGCGAGCGCCCGCAGCTGAGAGTGCGAACCGAAGACCAGATCGACGCGCGTGGCAGTCCACTTGGTTTTGCCCGTTGCGCGATCGCACCCCTCATACACGCCTACCGTAGAGGAGGGCTCCCACTTCGTCTTCATGTCGAGCAGGTTGACGAAGAAATCATTGGTCAGCGTCTCGGGCCGGTTGGTCAAGACGCCGTGTTTGGTATGCCCGAAGTTCGCATTCAGCGCGCGCAAGCCGCCGACGAGAACCGTCATCTCGGGAGCAGTCAGTTTCAGCAACTGCGCCCGATCCACGAGCAACTCCTCAGCCGACAGCACCTGTCCGCTTCGGAGATAGTTGCGGAACCCGTCCGCGACCGGCTCCATCACGGCGAATGAGTGCACGTCGGTCTGCTCCTGCGAAGCATCCGTGCGTCCCGGCGTGAAAGGAATTTTCACGTCGTGCCCGGCCTTGTTCGCGGCTTCCTCGACGGCTGAGCAGCCGCCCAAAACGATTAAATCAGCCAGCGAGATCTTCTTTCCCTTACTGCCGTTAGTCTGGGCACTGTTGAACTCCTTTTGGATCGCCTCAAGCTTCGAAGAACCTTCGCCAGTTCGGCCGGCTGGTTCACTTCCCAATCCTTTTGTGGCGCGAGGCGAATACGCGCCCCGTTCGCCCCACCGCGCTTGTCGGAGCCGCGGAATGACGCCGCCGATGCCCAGGCAGTCGTGACCAGTTGGGAGATTGACAGCCCGGATTTGAGGATCTTCGCCTTCAGAGCAGCAACGTCCTGCTCATTGATCAACTTATGATCCACGGCCGGAACAGGGTCTTGCCACAGCAGGGTCTCCTTTGGAACGAGAGGACCAAGGTAGCGAGGAAGCGGTCCCATGTCGCGGTGCGTCAGCTTGAACCACGCCCGCGCAAACGCGTCCGCGAACTGATCCGGATGCTCATAGAAGCGCCGCGAAATCTTTTCGTAAGCGGGGTCGAGCCGCAAGGCGAGGTCCGTCGTCAGCATCGACGGCGCGTGGCGCTTTGAGGAATCGTGCGCGTCCGGCACCGTACCGTTGCCTTTGCCATTCTTCGGTGTCCACTGATGCGCGCCCGCCGGACTCTTCGTCAGTTCCCATTCATAGCTGAACAGATTCGTGAAGAAGTTATTGCTCCACTTTGTCGGCGTCGTCGTCCAAATGACTTCCAGGCCGCTGCCGATGGTGTCAGCACCGAACCCTTTGCCAAATTTATTCTTCCACCCTAAGCCTTGATCCTCGATATCGGCGCCTTCTGGTTCGTTACCTACATATTGCGAAGGAACGGCAGCGCCATGGGTTTTGCCGAAGGTGTGGCCTCCGGCAATGAGCGCAACGGTTTCCTCGTCATTCATCGCCATGCGGGCGAAGGTCTCGCGGATGTCGCGTGCCGCCGCGATCGGATCCGGCTTTCCATTCGGCCCTTCCGGATTCACATAGATAAGGCCCATCTGAACCGCGCCAAGTGGATTCTGAAGGTCGCGATCGCCGCTGTAGCGCTCGTCCGCCAGCCACGTTCCCTCAGGTCCCCAATAAATTTCCTGTTCAGGCTCCCAGACATCCTCGCGCCCGCCGCCAAAACCGAATGTCTTAAAGCCCATCGATTCAAGCCCGACGTTGCCCGCGAGAATCATGAGGTCGGCCCACGAGATTTTC
>Ga0207039_1129_pt1 | contig 18310 bp, 10 predicted proteins | sample Alteio_BWMinCont_74_FD_153264 | JGI IMG/M metagenome (GOLD analysis project Ga0207039, IMG submission 153264) | Enriched cells from forest soil in Barre Woods Harvard Forest LTER site, Petersham, Massachusetts, United States -... | ecosystem: Environmental > Terrestrial > Soil > Temperate forest >... | reverse complement strand
GAAAAGGGGTTAACCTTAGTGCCACTAAAGCTTTATTTTAAAGGTAATTGGGCCAAAATAGACTTGGCGTTAGCAAGAGGTAAACAGCTTTACGATAAAAGACAGTCGATTGCAAAAAGAGAAAATCAAAGAAATTTAGAGAGATTGATCAAGCGCAAGCGTTGAAATTTACTAGAAAAATCGCAACAATGTAGCGAAAATTGAAAATTAGCGCCAATCAAAGACAAAATAAGCTGAAATATACGATAAGGAGAGCAAGCAGAGTGTCAACAAGTAAAGATGGAGAAAATATGGTCAGCCGGATAGCAAAATATATAAAGGCTATTCTTTTGCACAAGAATTCTTCTTTTACTAACGATAAGTTTTTTACTACGAATCATAGTTTGTTGATTTTAAGTTGTTTGATCCTCTATAGCTTGTGCTCTCCCATCGCTGCTTTTGCCAGTTCACCAGTAGCGGTATTACGCAGTGCACATAATCAGCGTCAGTACCAAGAGCAGAGTGTTGGTAATTTTGATGAGGACTGGACGAGCCTAATACATACTTTAGGAAAAGCTAACGTTTCTTATGAAGAAATATCTGACGGCGAAATTACTTTGGGTCAATCGCGCATTGGTGGCTATAAAGTGATTGTTATACCGATGTTGGTAGATCTGACAGACCAGGTAGTCAAAGCCCTAGATGAATATCAAAGTTCAGGAGGCCGACTTTTAATCTTAGACGCGGGTGGAACACCTGAAAGTGGTGCAAAGCGATTGGAACAAATTGCTGGTGTTACTAATATTAAGCAGACTACCATAACCGAAAAGCGCAAAATTAGTTGGGATAATAATCAAACGGTAAATACAGACGAATTTCCAATTGGCGCAGCGCTGGCTGATTTTAATCTCACTTCCTCTGCTTATGTGGTGGGTCGCTGGCAAGACTTAGCTGGTAAGGATATAGGGCCAGCTGCTAGTCGTTGTGGCAATTGTCTTTTTCTGGGGTGGTCGCCTGCGCAGCAGGGTTCAGTTTCGACCAATGCTAGTTTGATAGGGGCTGGTTTAGAAAGTCTAGCTCCTGGTATTTCACAACAGGCAGCTGTGCAAATCAGTTTTGCTGAATATGAGACTTTTAGAAACGAACTAGCATATCTATTGAAGCGGACAGATGAAGCGATATCAACTGCCAAACAAGCGGATTTAGCAGTATCTTTTAGGCAGATTCAAGAGAAGTACGATTCGGCAGTAAAAAATTCGACGCTCTTTGATGAAGCATATAAGGACAGAAAATTCTTTGAGGCAGACCAATGTCTGCAACAAGCCAGGCAAGATTTCGCTTTGGCTTTTGCTATGGCGATGCCGGTTAGACCAGTAGAAGCCCGAAATATCTGGCTAGATCGCGGTACTATCATCAATGCCCATGATGCAAAGGGTATGGCCAAATTGTTTGACCGTCTTAAGTCTGCTGGCTTTAACGTTGTTTATTTTGAGACAAATAATGCTGGTTTCACTATGTTTCCAAGCAAAATAGGTGTGCAAAATCCCGATACCATTGGTTGGGATCCTTTAGATTGCGCAATTAAAGAAGCACACAAGCGTGGCATGGAAATCCACAGCTGGCTTTGGATCTTTAATGTCGGTAATGCTAAGCATAATCCGATTATTGGTAAACCAGCAGATTATCCAGGTCCGATTTTGTCTAAATACGATTTTGCTTGGGCTCTCCAGGCAGCTAATGGTTCGCTAACCCCGCCCAATCAGCATGAATTCTGGTTAGATCCTTCTTCACCGGAGGCCAAAAACTTTATCAAAAATCTAATCAGTGAGGTAATAAATAAATACCCAGTTGATGGCATCCAACTAGACTATATTCGTTATCCTTTCAATAATCGCGGCTCTGAAATGGGTTATGATTGGGCTGGACGAACACGTTTTGAATCTTTATCCGGCCTAAATTTGGACAGATTAGATGATGATACCAGACAGGTATGGCAGGCCTGGAAAATTCAACAAGTGAGCAATTTTGTTCAAGATGTAAGCCAGATGATTAAACAAACTAAGCCAAGTTTGCGAATTTCAGCTGCTGTTTATGCTTTGCCTAAGCGTTGGAGATTGGGAGCAATTCAGCAAGAATGGGAAGTCTGGGTAGCTAATGGTTGGGTAGACACACTTAATCCAATGACGTATGTCACTAGCGCTAATGAATTAAGTACGAATGCTAGTTATGTGCGCGAATCTACAGGAGATAAAGCGCTAGTTTATCCAGGCTTGTCGATCAGACAACTGGATACTGCCGCTCTCATCGAACAGCTTGATACAGCGCGAGCGATAGGCACCCTGGGTACTACTTTATTTGCTGCTGCTCAATTGGACGATAAAAAGATCAACTTACTTAAATCAGGTCCTTACCGTAAGGAACCGATTCTAACTCCACAATCAGATCCTATAAGAGCCAGTAAAATTCTCATTGAGGATTTTGTTGGCATGGTTAATAGATATTTGCATGCTCCACAAAAACACATATTGTCTGATACGGCGAGCACTAATGATGTTTTAATTCAAATAGAGCATATGCAAAAGTTTGTTCATCAACTTCCCGCTAATCCTAGTGCTGATCAAATAGAAGAATTACGTAAAAATGTTATAAGCTTGCATGAAACTATGAAAAATTGGTTGCGCTTAGAAGCGTTTATTCAACGTGGTTATCGTGCACAATATATTGTGAATTACTTGGCACAGGTAGAAGCCATTCTTTCTTATGCCGCCCACAAAGTAAAAACCAGCGGCATGGTCCCTTCGCTTAGCCTGCGACATTTGTCTAATTTTTAGTTAGCCGACTTTCGACATATGAGATAAAACCAGACCATCCACTTTCAATAAGCACTTTATCGCTTGACAGTAAGTTTGTCATACATTACAATTGTACGGTGACCATACTATGCTGAGCATGCTACATGATCCAATCATTTAAATGTAAATATACTGAGAAGTTGAACAACGATGAGTACGTTAAAGCATTTGGATCGGTGCAAGTAATAGCCCGCAAGAAACTGGCACTATTAGATGTTGCCGTCCGACTTAATGATCTTATGGCGGCACCAGGCAATAGGCTAGAAGCACTAAAAGGCGATCGAAAAGGTCAACATAGTATTCGTATTAATGACAAGTGGCGTATTTGCTTTGTTTGGAAAGAAGATGGCCCACATAATGTAGAAATAGTTGACTATCATTAATGAATACATGAGAAATATAACGATTACGCTATGAGGAAACGGTTAATGAACAAGCAATCAAAACAAAATAAATATTTACCACCAATTCATCCGGGTGATATTTTAAAAACTGAGTTTTTAGAACCACTAGAGTTAAGTTCCAATCAATTAGCTAGAATGCTTTCAGTACCACCAAACAGAATACTTGAAATTGTAAATGGCAAACGTGGAATTAGCGTAGAAACAGCTTATAAACTTTCTTGCTGCTTTAACACTTCAGTTGAGATGTGGCTTAATTTGCAGCAGCGCTATGAAATCAGAAAGGCACGTTATGAACATTTGACAAATAAATGGGAAAAAGAAGTACGAGTCCTAAGGACAGCTTAAAACCCCTAAATAGAATCACTCTTTGCTAAGGACAATGCATCCCGTAAGTTTGTCATGCAAAGTCTGCCCAGTTTTTCCGAGTGCCATGAGATAACCTAGACCGCAAGTCAATGTTGACAGACCTTTCGCCAGATACCTGAACATTGCCCGCATAAATGAAATCTTGTTTCCGTTCAAATCGCTTACCGAAACCCCCGTTGCCAGTTTGCCCAAAGTTGCTGACTGTCCGGTTCGGCTTTCCATCAGTCCATGATAAATGCATGATACCAAAAGCGGCAATAAAGAGAGCAGCAAAATCACCTGACAGACGGCATTGATCTCGATAGCATATCTTATTAATCGCCATTGATAAACTGCTATAGCAAGTGCTAATGGGAAACCAAATAGTTCGATAAGGGAGTAGCTAAAGAAACCACAGATTGCGGCCACAAAAGCATCTCCCTCTTTTGTTAATCCTGGCATGTTAGGATCGGGGTGACAAGTTAAACAAACGAGTATGATTAATAGGATAGCGCCAATCGACCCCATATAAATACCGTCTTGGATGGCTGCAAGTGCCCTTGTTATTAAACTGGCATGTTTATAGCTTATCGTAGTGCTCATACAAAGGTTCTCCGTTATTGCGTTCTATAGTTAGATCCTGACTTGCCTATGGCGGCATGTATCAATTTTTACCCTATCATCATTTGACAACGGACGGTTGAGCTAAAGAACAGTTGGTTAACTGTCTGAATGGGTTCTTAGTATCAAAAGCAAAGTCTAGTCACATAGGGATGAGATGCATCACCAGATTATTTTTGGGTATAACCTAAATTATTAGGTTTCATAAAACATAATCGGGTCTTTCAATGTTCAATTTGAATGAGTTTAATAAACTAGACCAAATTACGAAGAATAAGGTATTAGCCCAGCTGGAATTTATTAAGATTTTTCTTGTCATTATTTTAGTCTGGGCAGTTTATGCTTTATACACGAACTTACGATAAACCATCATTCCAACTTTTGAGTCTTAATAGGTACCATACCACTCGTAGAGATAACTAGATGGTTTTAAGAACCGATAATAACTTCAACTTTATGCTCTTGTCGATCATCTATTAGATGAATCAAATTATCATTTTGTTGCGCACCATCAACAATTACCTGGGTCTTATCAATTTCATTGGACTTTAATGAAACAGTAATATGGTAAACAGTTTCACGGTAACGATAGTGGATTTTAAAGTCTTGCCAATCCATCGGTAGGCAAGGTGCAAAAGATAATTTATCTACGTCTAATCGTAAACCGATAAGTGATTCTACTAATAGGCGATACATCCAACCGGCCGAACCAGTATACCAAGTCCAGCCACCACGGCCGGTGTGAGGTGAAACTGCATATACATCGGCAGCAGTGACATATGGTTCTGTTTTATAGATCTTTATAGCGTCTGCCGATTTAGAATGATTGATAGGGTTAACTATAGACCATAATTCCCAGGCCCGTTGATTATCGCCTAAAGCGGCAAAGGCCATTATTGTCCAGATGGCGCCATGAGTATATTGCCCGCCATTTTCTCTCACGCCAGGAACATATCCTTTTATATAGCCAGGATTTAAATCTGATTTATCAAAAGGAGGATTTAATAACTGAATTAATTTATAGTCTCTATTAACTAGATGTTTATCTACTGCAGCCATAGCCATATGTTGTCTGTCAGTATTTCCAGCAGCAGACAAAACAGACCAGCTTTGTGAAATAGAATCAATCTGGCATTCTGCATTACTGGCTGATCCTAGAGGCGTACCATCATCAAAATATGCCCGACGGTACCAGGCACCATCCCAGGCATGCAATTCTATATTTTCTCGCAATTGTGCTGCTTTAGTTTCACAATGTTTAGCAAAATCTTGATCGCCGCGCAAATTGGCAACTTTGCTAAATTTCTGCAGCACATCATAAAGGAAAAAAGCCAACCAAACACTTTCGCCTTTGCCTTTGTGCCCGACAAGATTCATGCCGTCATTCCAGTCGCCACCTTTCATTAAAGGTAGTCCGTGTTCACCAAAATTAAGGCCATATTTTATAGCTCTTACACAATGTTCGTATAAAGTAGTTACTTCGTTTGCATGAAAAGGCAAGTCGTAATAAGAATCTTCCCCCTCATTTAATAAGCGCCCTTCTAAAAAAGCAATTTGCGCGTCTAAAACGCCGGTGTCTCCGGTATGTAATACATAACGAGATGTAGCCAAAGGCAACCATAGGTAATCATCTGAACAAGTGGTGCGCACACCGCGTCCAGAAGGAGGATGCCACCAGTGTTGTACATCTCCTTCTTTGAATTGACGAGAGGCACATAAAAGCAATTGATCTCTTAAGAGCCCTGGCTCAGAATGAAGTAGAGCCATGGTGTCTTGCAATTGATCGCGGAAACCAAAAGCACCACCAGACTGATAATAACCACTGCGAGCCCATAGACGCCCAGCTATAGTTTGATACAAGAGCCAACCATTGGTTAATACGTTTATTGCTGGATCAGGGGTTTCTACATGAACGGTACCGAGCGTACGTTTCCAATGTTCAAATATAGAGTCGAGTGTAGTACGTGCTGATTGTAGACCACGAAAGCGATTTACTATAGCTGTGGCATCTTCAGTATTGTGTCCGGCTCCCAGTCTAAAAATAATCTGTCGTTCTTCATTAGCGCCTAATTCAAAGGGTACTTGAATTGCCGCACAGGGATCTAATGCTGCTCCCAATTTACCAGATAGACGGGTGGAAGACATGGCTGCCGGATTGCTCATTGTGCCATTGCGGCCAAGAAATTCGGCGCGATTTCCACTCACCGTTCTTTCTACATCATCGACATCTAAGAATGACACATAACTAGAAAATTCCATACTATAAGGATTGCGTGCAAATAAAGCGCCACTTTTTGGATCAAGCTCAGTCACTATATGCATGGCTGATTTGGTTCTCAGATCGCCTAATACAAGCTCTGTATAGCCGGTAACGGATAATCGTCTATTACGTCCTGATTCATTGCGCAGTTTTAAAACTGAGAATTTAATCGGCGCATCGAGAGCCACATAAACCCAAAGCTCAGAATTGATACCACTTTCTTTGTGTTCAAAAACGCTATAACCAAAACCATGCCTGCTAATATAAGGGGTTTCGCTTTTTACGGGTAGCGGAGTGGGCGACCAGTAATGTCCAGTTTCTTCGTCACGAATATAAATTGCTTCTCCGCATGTATCACTAACCGGATCGTTATGCCAAGGAGTGATGCGATATTCATGAGCATTCTCACGCCAAGTATAGGCAGAGCCACTTTGCGTAATGACAGTGCCAAAAGTGGGATTGGCCAATACATTTGCCCAGGGAGCCGGTGTTGTTTCTTCTGACGTTGTAGTAATCACGTATTCTTGTCCGTCGGCAGTAAAGCCACCAAAACCATTAAAGAAGAGCAAATCAGTGCGTGGCGTGCTTGCAGCCGGAGACTGTTCTTTTCCGTAACTTTTAACTGGCATTAGACGTGGTGTTCGTATGTCTGCAGGCGTATGATGGCTTGCTTGTTGAGCCAACGAGCCACCGCTGTCGGTAATAATAATTCTGGCTACTGATTGAATGAGGATGCGATCTTCATTAGGAATTTGTTCAGCGGATCTTAGAAAAATTCCGCCGGGCTTATCTATTATGTTTGCTTCCGCTCCGGCAGCAATGAGACCTAATATTTGTTCTTGCAGAACTTGTCTGTAGCCTGCTCGATCTTCATTCCAGATTACCAGGTCTGTTTTTAATCCTTTTAAGCGCCAATAAGCGTGTGCCTGTATCATTTGTCGAACGAGATCTATATTAGTCGCTTCTTGAACTTGTAAAAGAACAATCGGTAAGTCACCAGAAATAGAATAACCCCAGAGTCCGGATTGTCCACGTCGATTCTTTTCAATTATACTGGTATCGGCTCGCAAATTAGGGTTGGGATAAATTATTGAGCTAGCTAAATGTCCATACAATTGAGCATCGGACTCGGTAGCGTTTAATTGTCTAAGCACCACATCACTGTGAGTCAAAGCTAATTCAAAAACTCGTTCTGCTAAGTGCCAATCTTGATATTTTTCTACTAAGCTCAAACAAGCTTGCTTTGTTTCACCAATGCCGGTGACAATATTTATTAATGCCGACGATTCCGGTTCAATTGTAATTAAATAACGCACAGCTACAATAGGGTCTAAAACTGAGCCAGCTTTTCCTGAAAGCGGAGCTGAAGTACTCATTACTTGAGGTTGGGCGATAGAGCAATCACGTCCAATGAAATCAGCTCGGCTGGTTTCATATGATATTTCTTTGATTTCTGCATCGTGTGCAGTCATAAGATGAAACATAAATGGTACTTGTTCATCTGTCGCGCGCGGGCGACGATGACAAATTATTGCTTGTCGCTCTTTAATAATTTCTGTTTGCACAAAAAGATTACTAAATGCCGGGTGTAACGCGTCTGAAATAGCAGAGGCTAATACAACTTCTGCATAACTAGTAACGCAAATGGTTCTGCGTCTGCGAGCTCTGTTAGTAATGCGCACTTTGCGTAATTCTATATCATCTTCTGGCGACACTGTAATATCGCAGTGTGTGTCAAGATCATTATTAGAACAACGAAATTCTACGCGTGCAGGCGAAAATATGGCTTCATAATTTTCTGTTTTTTTGTGAGTGGGCTGATAAGCCACTGACCAGAATTCGCCAGTTTCGTCATCGCGTATATAACAAAATGTTCCCCAATTATCTAAAGTACTATCCTCACGCCAGCGGGTTACAGCTAAGTCCTTCCAGGAACTATAACTGCCTCCCGCATTTGTGAGCATTACATGATACCTACCATTGGAAAGCAATTGTATTTCCGGTGAAGATGTATTAGCAGTTTCAAAAGTGCGCACCGGCATTTCACCGCTATTGGTGTCAGGACGCAGAGCGGCTGCTTCGTTGATACTTAGCTCAAACACATCAGTTAACGGAATTCTTTCATGCAACAGTACGGTGGTGGCTTGTACGGCCGGATCTAATTGGAAGCGTTGTGGCATTTTTTTATTTAGAATCAAATGATTCAATGCTAGAAAACTCATACCTTGATGGTGTGCCATAAAGGAGCGAATAATAGCATAAGACTGTCCGCGAGGAAGACGTGACGTTGTGTAGTCAACTGCTTCATAAAAACCATATTTACCTAAAAAACCATCGGCTGCCAATTGTTGTAAATTGACACAAGACTCTTCTGGTGCCACCATTAATGCTAGGGCGCTAGCATAAGGCGCAATGACTAGATCTTCTGCTAATCCACGTTTAAGCCCTAAGCCTGGTACGCCGAAAGCACGATACTGATAATTAAGGCGCAAATCTTGAACGTTATAACCAGATTCTGAAATTCCCCAGGGTAAGCCACGGCTTTTTACATATTCAATCTGCCGCTGAACGGCTACCTTGCATGTCTCATCAAGAAGAGTGTGGTCATAGGTAGGCATAAGTAGAAGGGGCATTAAATATTCGAACATAGACCCGCTCCAGGACAAAAGAAGCGGTGCTCCACCAGCAGTGTTAAGCAGGCGCCCAAGGGCAAACCAACTTTCTTTGGGTAAATGTCCATGGGCAATACCCAGGAAATAAGCTAATCTCGCTTCTGAGGCTAAAAGATCATAGAAGCTATTATCTAGTCTGTGCTCATCGACATTATAGCCAATGGACAAAAGATGCCGCGTTTCATCAAAGAGAAAATCATATTTAAAACTGGCTAAATTGTGCATCCTTTGAGCCAGTTTTTGGATACTATTAACTCTATCTTTTGCTTGCCGACTACCTTGTCGTATCATGCGGCACAGCTCACTATATGTTTTATTATCTATAGAGGTTTGTTCTGGATCTAGATCCGAATCCATAAAGGACTCTATTTGTGGTATGAGAGATTCAAATTTTGCCAAGTCGGCTAACGTAGGAATTTTTTCAAGATTAGGAAAATTAGTAAAATTTTCTGGGATATTATTCAGCGATACCCATGGCATAAATGTGTTGAATTCATCAATTGCATCTAAACATTGCTGAGCGATAGCTGAGGCCCACAGATAGGCTTCACTATTGGCATTAATTGTTGTGACAAGATTACTAGCAATACTAGAAAGCTTTTCTAGTACGCGTTTTGTTGTTATCATAGTGATAGGATTTTTGCTATTTGCAGAGTCTAGACAATTTTTAAATTCTGTCAATATATCTGCGTCGTCTACCTCTAATGATTCTTTTAAAAGAGTAAGTGTATCGTCCAGCCCGTTAAACAGTACTGTGCTAACGATTCTCTCTTTCAATAAGGCATTTATACCAGTTTCTAAAGTGAGCAAGCAACCCGAAAGGTTTCCGCTATCCACTGTCGAAATGTAGCTAGGGGATAATTGTTTAAGAGACTGTGTGTCGTACCAGTTATAAAAATGTCCTTTGTATCGAGAGAGAGATTCCATAGTGGTAACTGTATTGTCTATGCGCTCGATTAATTGTTTGGTTGAGATATAACCAAAATCATAAGCTGATAGAGTAGATAATAATGATAGTCCAATATTAGTAGGCGACGTACGATGCGCCAAGGCAATAGGCCGATTTTCTTGGTAATTATCTGGCGGTAACCAATTCTCTTCACTACTGACAAATGTTTCAAAAAATGCCCATGTTTTACGAGCCAATAGACGAAGAAAAACAATTTGATTAGCTGTTAACTTAGGTACACGGGCTTTGATCGGTTGGCTTAGCCACCAAGCTAAAACAGGCGACACGAACCAGAGAAAGAGTATGGGAAAAGCTACAATGAGCGCATTACTCTTTTCGTTAATAAGATAATTAGTTATTAGTAGAGAAAATATCGGCCCAATAAACATAGTTCGACAAAAAGCAATAAAATCATCACGGTTATGTTTGTCTGTTTCACTGACAGGGCTCCACTGTAATAAACTCTTGCCAGTAATTAGCATCCGTACCACGGTAGTAATTATGGTAGTAAGAGTAGTGAGAGACTCATAAGGCAAACAAGCAAGCGCAAATATACCCCGTAAGGCATGTTGCCATGCCGAGATACCTATTGAGGCATAATGCTGCCGTAATGATATATTTTCTGGCTTGCTAAAAACTTTAACTAAAGAAATTAAAATCGGTAAGCCAAACATAAGTATCATTACGGACAATGTCCAATACCAGCTGGGCCATAAGATTGTCCACCCTAATATTAAAAGTGACATCAGCGCTAGGGGCACTAGGCTACGTCTGAGATTATCGAATACTTTCCATTTTGAAAGAGCAGATATTGGATTTGTTTCGCGAAGAGCATTAAACCCAGAAACAGTCGGCAAAAGCCATCCTAGCAATTGCCAATCACCACGGATCCAGCGCAGCCGCCGTTTAATATCCACGATATAAGAATATGGATATTCTTCGTACAATTCCACGTCACTCAATAATCCAGATCTTAAATAGCAGCCTTCTAAAAGATCATGGCTAAGAATACGATTGTCGGGAAATCGTTCTTTTAATACTAATTCGAAAGCATCAACATCATAAATGCCTTTACCGATAAAGGAGCCTTCAGCAAATACGTCTTGATAGACATCTGATACTGTACGAGTATAAGGATCGATACCAGGCTCACTACTGTTTAATTGTGCATAAAGTGATAAATTGCTGCCGGGCAAATTAGTAGAAACACGTGGCTGAAGAATGCCATAACCTTGCAAAACCAGAGTCTTAGTTTTATCAAGGCGAGGATGATTAAGCGGATGGGCCATTGCACCCACAAGTTGCTTTCCTTCGTCCCGCGGTAAATGCGTATCTGTGTCTAAAGTAATTACATATTTGACTTCCCGCACTATGGCTATCCGACCTATAATTAGCGAAAATCGATCTTCACCATAACCACGCAAAAGCGCGTTTAGATCAGCAAGCTTGCCCCTCTTACGCTCGTACCCCATCCAAATTCGGTCTGTCGAATTCCATACCCGTGGACGATGAAAGAGGAAAAATCGATCCTCATTGTTGCCGCTATATTTATCATTTAATGCTTCTATTTTTCTTTTACATAGCAACAATAGTGCTTCATCCTGCGCTGTTTTTTCTTCTTTAGCATCCTTAAAGTCGGTTAGTAAAGCAAAATGCAAGTTTGCATCTTGGTTGGCTAAAAACCGTATTTCAAGAGCTCCCACCAATGATTCGACATGCGCCATGCTTGATAGCATACTGGGAACAACAACAAGGGTACGGCTTTCGCTAGGGATGCCTTCACTAAAATCCATGCGCGGTAGCGCTTTTGGTTTCACCAATAGAGTCACCAGCCAATTCACCATTGCTATTGCAAATTGACTGGTGGTAATGAGCAATACAATAATGACTAAGGCAAATAACCAATCGGGTATGTTGTTTGTAATTTTGGACAGTAGATAGGCAGTAGATAATAGAGTAATTAAGAGGATAGAGCTCAAATAGAGAAATAAACAAAATTGAGAATTCTTTGCCCCTAAAAATTCCCCGATTGAATAATGGACCTGGGCAACTTTTTTTAATTGATATAAGCCCTGATCGATTAGATAATACCCGACATGGGCTGACCTCATATAACGACCATTTGAATGCATCGCCTCTTGAGCCAATTTGATAGCTAGTTGTGCTAATTTGCTTTCCGATAAAGCACCCTGCTTTGCCATTTTTTCCACGATATGACGATAATGATCTCGGGTAGCGAAATCCATGTCGGCATAGGTGCCACTTGGATCGTGACGCAGGGTTTGCTCAACAATGCTTTTTTGTTCAACAAAATCTTGCCAATTCATAGACTCTAAGAATCTGAGACCAGCGATACTATTACTAATGGATAATTGTTCAATGGCCTGTTGTTGTGTCTCCGAATGAACTAATTGTGCAATTGTTAATCCAGATTCTGAAAGCGATTGCTCAATCCACGTTAACGGTAGGGACAAAGCTAAAGCAGCACTTTGTCCTTGCAATCGACGGACTAATTCTGCAACAAAAGAACCACCAATTGGTGGTTTTGCGCGTGCCATGTCGGCTATAACTAAAATGAGGCTTTTGGGATCTTTTTTGGCAATATCTAGCATTTGTTGAGCCCAAAAATCAGCCTGATCTCGTTCAATTCTATTGTTAGCAACGCGGGCTGCTATGCGGCGCAGATTCTCTATCAGTGCTAGACGCAACATGATAGGTATTGCCCATAATTCGCCCAGCTGAAGATATTCGATAGTTTGATAAGCGGTTATGAAGCGACTCAGACTGGCGTGATCCACCCGTCCATCGCCGTGCGAAATGATTTCTAAAGCGATATCATAAACGCGAGGAAGACCCGCAGATGGTCCACTTTGTAAACGTGGTAGTTGCTGACTATACTTTCTTGGTAAATGTCTCTTTGCTAATCTAATTTGTTCTTCGAGTAAATAAAAATTATCTACCAACCATTCTTCTGCTGGCGTAATATGGCGGCCTTCTTTAACCGCTGTTGTTAGAAGATTTAAACCATGAGCGAGAACAGTTTCATTGTCAGATAATCGTTTCAATAATTGGTCAGGATATTGCTGTGAACTAATCTTGTGCAAACCGGCCAGCTTTTTACCATGCTGCTCCATTTGATCTGCACTGAATAGGTCCGCTCTTAGTGGTGGTTCGGTAAAAGTAAAGTTCTGGGGTAAGCCCAGTAATCTCATCTTGTCGAATTGATGGCCTCCATTTAGCAAATTCTTGAAAATAGCCTGGACACCTGCTTTCAATTGGGAGCCTCCATGTATTGAGCATTTGAGCCCTTGCTGTATATCCAACAAAGGTGTTGCTTAGTGAATGAACATTGAGCTATTGAGTTTTCGTCAAGGCTGGAGGATATGCTTTATCATAATAGATCACACCATAAGCCCTTAAGAATCTCTCATGTAGCTGATATCTGATTAATTATAGTTGACTGAACGACGAGGCATGAATTCGACATACTCTAAATCTATACTACCCTTCCGCCTATCTTCGGTATGCATACTATTAGATTGCTTGTAAATATTCACATAGCCAGCAAATATTCGGGCCGCCGGTTTTCAGTAGTAAGTAAAAAGCTCGCTTAAATAACTACTAACATAAATGATATAAATTCTTATCAGACAATTCACTTGGTATTAAATATAGTGGCAAACGACTTAATCTCGGAACTAAAATTACTAAACAACAATCTCTTTGCAACCGTGCTTTAAGGTAAAGAAATTAAAACAGCTAAAGATTAGAAAAATTGCCACTGGAATGTGTAGAGATAAGAACTACTATGTGCTTTAATGCCCATTTCTTTCTGATGCTGGTATCATATGAGCTTTGAACTAAATGTATGGAGGCTTTATGCAGTTGAGTACGGCTTGTGCAGTACGTCCAGCCACAGAACAAGAATCAATCAATAAGCTGATGGGTTTGGCAGTTTTTGGCGAAAAGGTAGCGGCTAAAATCTACCTGCTAATGTCCGAACTAAAAGAAGAATATGCTCCAATCTTAACAAAATTTGCGCAAATGGAAGCTCAACACGGCGCTTGGTTTATGGAAGCAAGTCGTAAGAACGATATTGAGCCTGATAAAGAATTTGCTGACAATGAACTCGGTTATTTGATCTATCAAGTTGATAATCATTTTAAAGCGAGAAGTTTTGAATCTTTGGCTGTTGTGCAAGGCTTTATAGTGGAAAGTCTTGCTATTGCCACGTATGAATCATTTCTTTCAGTAGCTCATAAATACCCAGGTACGCATGAAGTATTTAAAAAAGCTTTAGAAGAAGAGAATTATCATGTTGACTGGATACTTCGTTATTTGCGCTTGCGCTTTTTTGATGCAGAAGAAGATTTTAGAGTACTTGCCGAACGCGTTAATATCCAAGGCATAGATTGTATGGGTGGTACTATGATGAATATTGCTGACTATCTAGACAAAGTTGGCTTGTCAGGGGCTGATTGTGCAGGAGCTATGATGGATGGCTACACTCAATTGCTCGAAAAGGTCGGTTTTGAACAGAAAAAGGCAACTAAGCACGTAGTTAATATGTTTATGCCTCTTTTCCATAAATATCGTCGCGGCGAAAAAACCAAATAACAAACTTACAAAAAATGAGATCTAGCATGCTCAGTACCGCTACTTTACAATTGAATGAAAGCGAAACTCTGCTATGGACTATTTTGCGTAGTTTTGAAACCTTAGCTTTACAGCAGTACGAAAAAAATATTTCAAGTTTAGCCACTACCCAAAAGAAAGAACTTATTAATCTATTGGTTTTACAAGTGCCAACAAATGCCGCTTTGGAATCAACCAGTTTAAATCAACCCGTTAACGATTTACTTGCAGTAGCGACCAACGATAGCGAATTGGATAGTCTAATCATCCAAGGTTTGTTGTTAGAAGTACTTGGCCAAACTATCTACCAAAACATCAAAGAGAACGATAATTTCACTGTTTATACTCACAACTTAGGTGCTGTTGGTCTTAAAGCCAGAGAATCTATAAAAGAAAATACCCATAAACTCATTGTAGAAAAAATAGGTTCTGGTGATCAAATTTATCAGGCATTCATCAATATTTCTCGGCCTGTAATTAAGAGTCTCGACGCTTTAGGGGAAAATTTAGATCAACACTTTAGTGAAAAGTTCAACATTAGTTTTTCTGACCTTATGGGAGAATTTGTTGCCGAATTGGTGTCTACTTCTATCGAGCTTGGCATGGAAAGACGAAAAGTGGTTGCTTATTTAACCAGTACGCTAATGGGGATTTAATATGACTAAGGAAAACGAAAACAGCGTTTTGCTCGTCGGAGCCACTGGCTATCTTGGTAGTTTAGTTGCTGCCGGTTTACTTTGCGAAGGCTACAGAATTGTCGCTCCTCTTCGCCAGTCACATACCCGCCAAAGTTTCATTAATAAATTAAAGTCAGATCTAGCAGCTGAAGAAGTAAATGCTGAAATAGATTTCGATCGTCTAACAACTATCAGCCTGCCTCCCGTTCAAGAAATTCCTGATTTAACAGCGGAGCTTCATGCTTTAGGAGTGAATGAAATCATTCACTGTGCTGGCAGTGTAGATTATTTTGATACCGAGAAACTTAAAGCAGTAAATATTGATCTAACTAATAGTCTTCTTACTCTAGGTAAACAATTACAAATCAAGCGTTTTGCTTATTTGTCCACCGCGTTCAGTAGTGGTTTTATAGACGGGCTGGTCCGTGAAATATTGCATCAGCAGCAACCAAAAGCTGATCCTACTGAATATACTAAATCCAAACGAGAAGCAGAAGCTTTAGTTAGTAATAGTGGTTTACCATTCCTAATTATTAGACCTAGCATTGTTATAGGTGATAGCCGTAAAGGACATTACAATGGCAAACCATACGGACTCTATCAATTGTGGGCAGCATTTGTAAAATTTCTTTGTGGCCATTCAAGAAATGTTTTCCATTTTATAGCTCCGTCCGAGAAATTGCATCTTATCCATCAAGATGCTTTTAAAGCCGGTTTTATAGCCGCCTGTAAGCAGTTACCGGATAATTCAATAGTACATTTGACTTCGCGTCATGAAACATTACCGACATTTGTTGAATTGGTTCAACAATGGAGCGCTATATGGGATGTTAAGGAAGTACATTGTTACAAAGACGCCAGCGAAATTCCAGCTACAGGTATAGATAGACGCACTAAAATGTGGCTAGACTTTACTGCAGTCAACACTGATATTGCTGCTCATCCCTGGCAATTCCAAACTGCTGGTCTTGATCAATTGCGTTTAGCAGGTCTTAAGTTTAGGGATGTTACCCTTGATACTGTGCGAGTATGCCAAGATCATTTTATCGCTCATTCGCAACGTGCTCAAGCCCTTTTGAAAAAGGACAAAGATGGATTAAGTGCAGCAGCTAAATCTGCCAATTCCAATATTCCTAAGAAAATAGCTTCAGGCGTTTCTTAAGTAGCACAATTTATTGTTTATAATGCGTTTTTGGGGCCGTCATTTCTACTTTCATCGGACAATATTCAGCTAAAATTAGCGCAGGAAAACGCCGCACCAAAATGGAGAACTATTATGTATTCGAGCAGCGCAAGTAATATGAAAGTTACTACAACTATGAGTTTTGACGGTTTCCGAATTAAAGAATATAAGGGAATTGTTCGCGGTCTGATTGTTCGTTCGCCAACGATTGCCCAGGGTTTTTTGGGTGGACTAAAATCTATTATCGGTGGACAAATTGGTGCCTACGCAGAAATGTGTGAACAAGGGCGTGAACAATCATTTGACTTGCTGATCGAACATGCTAGAAGTATGGGTGCTAATGCAGTCATTGGACTACGTTACGACACTTCCGATGTCGGTGTTCAAATAGGAGCTACCGAAATACTTTGTTATGGAACAGCAGTAGTTATAGAGACTCAAAACCCAGTCTAAGTTGTGTCCTTTTAATTGATAGCTAAAGCAACTTCTTATTAATATCAACCTAACTGATTGCGTAAACGGGCAATACGTTCTTCTAAAGGTGGATGAGTAGAAAACAGTTTCCATATCCCAGCTGGCTGACTAGATATTTTCATAGTTTGCACTGCTGGTTGTGATTTAGGATCTACTACATCATAAGTCCGCTGTAACGCTTCCAAGGCACCAATCATTTTGTTACGTCCGGCTATTATTGCGCCACCATCATCCGCCTTGCATTCACGCTTACGGTTATAGAAAGCAATTAAAAGAGAACCAAAAATAAGAAATACTGTTTGCAATACCATGCTCACTAAATAGAAAGCCCAACCACTTCTGTCAGATTTTGAATCGCGGGTTATTACATAAGCTATAAGGCGTGAGGCAAACATAACAAAGGCATTAACTACACCTTGGAGGAGAGTCATTGTTACCATGTCACCATTGGCTATATGGCTAATCTCGTGACCAAGGACGCCTTCGATTTCATTATTATTCATTAGATTGAAAAGACCGCTCGATACAGCTACTAAAGCACGAGACTTAGTAGGACCTGTGGCAAAAGCGTTAGCTTCCTCTGATTGATAGATTCCGACTTCGGGCATTGTTTCAATGCTAGCTTTCCTACACAATTGCCCAACTATATCTATCAACCAATGTTCTCTTTCTGAACAATTGTTAGGGTCTATCAGTTGAACTCCATACATCCATTTAGCCATGGCTCGCGACATGAGCAAAGATATAAATGCTCCGCCAAAACCCCATACAAAGCAAAAAACAGCAAGAGCAGGAATATTTAAGCCGTAAGCATTCAAGTATGGTTGTACATGGAAAACAGCCAATAAAATTGAGATAGTTGTTACCACAATTATGTTTAGAGTGAGAAAAAGAAAAATTCTTTTGGCAAATTGCATAAACATTCTCCTTGCGAACCCAGCTCTAATAGCTGCCGGTTATAAATCTTATTCCCTCTAAAGTACAGCCATACCTGTATTCTGTATTAATGTATGATTAAAGTCAATTTGTCCTAAATTTTCAACCGGAGAAATCAAGTGCGCTGGTCCCAAACTTTTATTCCTACTTTAAGAGAAGATCCTGCCGGTGCTGAAGCTATCAGTCACAAACTATTATTGCGTGGCGGTTTTATTCGCCAGCTTACAGCTGGAGTTTATATATTATTGCCCCTGGCGCAAAGAGTGCGGCTTAAGGTTATAGAAATAATTCGCCAAGAAATGAATAGCATCGGCGGCCAAGAG
>Ga0207039_1127_pt1 | contig 18533 bp, 14 predicted proteins | sample Alteio_BWMinCont_74_FD_153264 | JGI IMG/M metagenome (GOLD analysis project Ga0207039, IMG submission 153264) | Enriched cells from forest soil in Barre Woods Harvard Forest LTER site, Petersham, Massachusetts, United States -... | ecosystem: Environmental > Terrestrial > Soil > Temperate forest >... | reverse complement strand
AGAAGGCAGGGATAAACGGGATTCCCAGAGAAAATTCAAACAAGATAACCAAAATAATCGGCGATACTATCATTACTTGCCTTACAGTGCAAGTCCCCCTCATATAAGTAAAACCTGCTCAAAAACCAGAAATAAGGTAGTCAATCCTAAAATGGACGTCGACCAAACAATAGCGGCTATTTCTACTGCGCCTGGTGTAGGCGCAATAGCGCTTGTTCGACTTTCAGGAAACCGGGCACTAGATATAATTAAGTCTGTGTTTCGCAGCTCTGAAGAAAGTTCTGTTCAGTCCAAGCCAAAATCACATCAAGCTCGGCATGGTTTCATTATTGATACCCAACGAAAAGAAATGGTTGACGAGGTAATGGTTACCGCCTTTTTAGCACCAAATTCATATACTGGCGAAGACGTTGTCGAGATAAGTTGTCATGGCAATCCTGTTTTGTGTCGTCGCATTCTATCTATATGTCTAAAGGCAGGTGCGCGTTTAGCTGAACCAGGGGAATTTACTCGTCGAGCTTTTCTTGCAGGCAAGATTGATTTAACGCAAGCAGAGGCTGTATTAGATCTTATTCAGGCTAAGACAGAAAGAGGCAGCCAAGCAGCGCTTTCGGTGCTCAAAGGCGATTTAGGAAAACAGGTCAAACTGGTGCGAGAGGAATTGAAGCAATTACTAACCAGCATAGTAGCTTCGATTGACTTCCCGGACGAAGTAGATCAATTAAATGAAAAAGAAATAGAAAAGATAGTGCAAAAGAATTTGGCTAGGCTAAAAGAGCTATCGCAGACGGCCCGTTCAGGCAAATATTTACGTGAAGGGTTAAAGCTCGCTATCGTGGGTAGACCAAATGCTGGTAAATCAAGTTTATTGAATTGTCTACTTAAAGTAGAAAGAGCTATTGTTACTGAAATACCCGGTACTACAAGAGACTCGCTTGAAGAGCAATTAGACATTAACGGTATTCCTGTCACTCTGGTAGATACAGCGGGCATGCGAAATACTGATGACCATCTAGAAAAACTCGGTATTGAACGAACTAAACATGTGTTGAGCGATAGTCAATTAGTGCTATTGGTTGCCGATCTTACCTGCGGGTGGCAAAAAGAAGAAGACGACATTATAGCTACTATTGAAAATAAACCGTGCATTTTATTGTGGAATAAAGCCGACTTACTAGGCGATAATAAAAAGGTCTCTAACGGCAAGACACCAGGGGAGTATATAGCTAGTCTTTCTATTTCTGCTAGAACTGGCGAAGGCGTGGATGAATTGGCTAAAAACATTGAGCGTTGGACATTTGCTGATGGCAAGGTACGAGAGCTCGGTGCTTCATTAAACACTAGGCAAGCTGCCCTATGCGAAGACGCTATTGCAGCTTTGCAACTGGTGAAAAAAACATTAGATAATCAAATGCCCCACGATTGTTTGGCTACTGATTTAAAAGCAGCTCTAGATAATCTCTCTGAAATTGCTGGGCTTGCTGTCTCAGAAGAAGTGATTAGCTCAGTTTTTGCTAATTTTTGCATAGGTAAATAACAGTAATTTCAGTATTGCGCTACATTTGCTGCAGCAACAGTTATAAGAGCTTGTTAAGTGCTTGGGAATCTAAGATAATAATGCATAGATAAGACCGATGTTTGGTCTTATGCTTATCTAAACACGTGGCAGTTTGTAGATGCCACCAGGAGGAAATATGGTTATGGCAGCAGAAAAGGAACAAATTTCAGTAAAATTACCGGATGGATCAGTAAAAACTTTGCCTGCCGGTTCCACTGGAGCTGATTTAGCAAATGCCATCTCCCCTTCTTTGGCCAAAGCTGCCGTTGGTACAGTGATCAACGGTAAATTAAGTGATTTGTATGCAAAGATCAGTGATGGTGATGAAGTACGTATTTTAACGACTAAAGATCCTTTGTCCTTGGAATTGCTTCGTCATTCAAGTGCGCACGTCATGGCACAAGCCGTGCAAAGATTATATCCGCAAGCCAAAATTGCTATGGGACCGACTACTGAAGATGGTTTTTATTATGATTTCGAAATTCCTAACTATAAGTTAGTTCCAGAAGATCTGGAGAAGATCGAAGAAGAAATGAAAAAGATTTGCCAATCAGGGCAAAAACTGGTGCGCTATGTAATTCCTGATGTGGATAAACAGATTTCTGAATTCAAAGAACAAGGCGAAAAATTTAAGGCCGAACTTTTAGAAGAGCATCGTAATGCTCGTCCGACACTCTATCTGATGCAAGATAAAGAAGGAAAAACAATATGGAACGATTTGTGTAAAGGACCACATTTACCGTCAACTGACTTGATCAAGGCTTTTAAATTGCGCAAATTGTCCGGTGCATATTGGCGTGCTGATGAAGAGAAAGAACAATTGCAGCGCGTCTATGCAACTTCGTTTTGGACACAAAAAGATCTTGATGATTATTTGTACAGAATTGCGGAGGCTGAGAAAAGAGATCATCGCCGCTTATCTAAACAATTGGACTTGTTTTCTTTGCACGAAGAGACTGGCCCGGGGCTGGTTTTCTGGCATCCTAATTTAGCAGCGGTAAGAGGCGTTATTGAAGACTTTTGGCGCGACGAGCACCGCAAGCGCAATTATCAATTCGTTTACACACCGCATGTGGTTAGCGAAGAATTATTTGCCATTAGTGGGCACTTAGAAAATTATGGCGAAAATATGTTTGCCCCTATGGACATTGACGGTCAAAACTATCGTGTCAAACCGATGAATTGTCCTGGACATATTATGATTTATAAGTCCAAGCCTCATAGTTATAGAGATCTGCCTATTAGATTAGCGGAATTAGGTACTGTCTATCGTTATGAGAGATCTGGTACTCTGCACGGTATGCTTAGAGTGCGTGCCTTTACCCAGGATGATACTCATATTTTTTGTACGCCTGAGCAATTAGAAGGCGAAATACTAGGTGTTTTGGACTTAACTAAAGTGCTTATGTCCGCCTTTGGTTACACATATAAAGCATACCTTTCCACACGTCCAGAAAAATATATTGGCACAATAGAGCAGTGGGATAAAGTGACCAACGATTTGAAATCAGCCTTAGAAAAAGTTGGTTTAGCTTATGATATTGAGGAAGGCGGTGGTACGTTCTATGCTCCTAAAATAGACATTAAACTGTTCGATGCGATTGGTAGAGAATGGCAATGTCCCACTATCCAAGTGGATATGAATCTGCCTGAACGCTTCGATATTACTTACATAGGCGAGGATGGCAATCGTCACCGCACAGTAATGATTCATAGAGCGATTTTAGGTAGTCTAGAAAGATTTTGTGGTGGCTTAATAGAGCACTATGCTGGTGCTTTTCCTCTTTGGTTGGCTCCAACGCAATTGATGATCATTCCGATTGCCGAACGCCATCACGAGAAGGCTCATGAACTGGAGAAAAAGTTAAGAGAACTTACTTTCAGGGTGAAAATGGATGATCGGTCTGAAACAATTAATTATCGTATTCGAGAAGCTCAGCAGGACCAGATACCATACATGCTGGTTATTGGGGACAAAGAAATGTCTAGCGATTCTGTAGCTGTTAGGCACCGGAGACAAGGAGACTTGGGCATTATGCCAATAGATCAATTCATAGATCGCATCAAGGATGAAGTGGCTAAGCGGACTCCCGATAAGACTAGTAAATAGAGCCTATTCACCTAGCAATGAGAATATGAAAAAAATCGCAATTATTGGCTCTACAGGTTCTATAGGACGACAAGCCCTAGAAGTTATTGGTGCTCATCGAGACAAACTTAAGGTAGTAGCTTTAGCTGCCGGTAAAAATAGTTTGGATGAACTTGCGCAACAAATAAATGTCTTTGCACCAGATATAGTATCAGTGCCAAATGGACAAGCCGCTGGTGATCTAAGAGCCTTGCTTAATAATACAAAAATCAAGTTGGATATTCTGGTGGGTGAAGAGGGTTTAGAAGCAGTCGCTACGCATAGTGAAAGCAATTTGCTGTTAACTGCCATTGTTGGTTTTGCCGGCGTTAAACCGACTCTTGCGGCTATTAAGAAAGGCAAAACTATTGCTTTAGCTAACAAAGAAACGCTGGTGGCAGCAGGCTCAATAATTATGTCTTTGGTCAAAGAGAAAGGTACAAAGATTATACCGGTGGATAGTGAACATTCGGCTATTCATCAATGTTTGTCTGGTTACGCAATTTCGGATATTCGCCATCTCTGGCTCACTGGTTCGGGTGGACCCTTTCGGACCTGGAATCAAAAACAAATCGATAATGCCACCGTAAAAGATGCTTTGCAACATCCTAATTGGAGCATGGGAAAAAAAATAACTGTTGATTCGGCCACTTTGATGAATAAGGGTTTGGAAATAATTGAAGCGCGTTGGCTGTTTGATTTTGACCCGCGCAAAATCAAAGTGGTCATTCAACCGCAACAGATTCTACATTCGGCAGTTGAGTTTTGTGATGGTTCAATTATCGGTCAATTTGGTTTACCCGATATGAAATTGCCTATCCATTATGCTTTGTTTTACCCTCATCGTGCTGAATTTGCTGATGGACCACGCCTTAATTTATGTGAGCTTAATAGCTTGACTTTTGAAACTCCTGACTACGATCGCTTTCCTTGTCTTAAAATTGCTCAAGAAGTTGCTAAGGAAGACTCTACTGCTGCTTGTGTATTGAATAGCGCTAATGAAATAATAGTAGAAGCTTTCTTGCAAGAAAGAATACGGTTTAAAGATATTCCCGTTAGTTTGATGCGTGTTTTAGATAAACATAACCGTGTTGCAAGCCCTGATTTAGAGGATATACTGGAGGCTGATCTATGGGCTAGAGATGAAGCGGCGGCAATTCTAAAAGCGATGGTCTAAAATAATCATCTACAGTTGATTCTGGAGAATATTCTATGTCAGCACAAACTATATCTTCAAATCTTGGTGTTAAAGTTGTCAATCATCCGTTGGCACAGAATCTTTTGACCCGATTGAGAGATTACCAAACACCAACCAGTGAATTTAGACAAAAGGCTTTGCAATTGAGCTATTTTTTGGTTTACGAAGCAGCAGCCGATTTAGGTAGTAGACAAACAGGTGTTGAAACGCCGATTGGACCTGCCATGGGTATTACTTTAAGCGATTATATAATTCTGGCACCAGTTTTGAGAGCAGGTTTGATAATCAGTGAAGCTGCACAAAAGTTGTTGCCTAACGCGCGCATTTACCATGTTGGACTAAGAAGAGATGAACAAACATTGCAAGCTATACCTTACTATTCGAGATTACCAGAAGTTTTGCCGGTGGAAAGTAGTGTATTTATTTTGGATCCAATGTTAGCAACTGGTGGTTCAGCAGTGGCGGCAATTGATTTGTTTATTGGTTTGAAAGTAAAAACAATTCGATTGGTTTCTTTTGTAGCGGCACCAGAAGGTATTGAGAAGGTGCACAAGACTTTTCCCCAAGTAAAAATAGTAACTGCATCTGTAGATGCGCAATTAAATGAACATGGCTACATTGTTCCTGGACTAGGCGATGCCGGCGACCGAATTTTCGGTACATAAGTTTTGCCGGAGCAATACAATCGCTGGACTAGATTAAGCAAAGCAGCAGTCATAACCGCAGTGGTGCATTTGATTGCTGGTCTTTTTATGGCGATAGTTCTAAGACAAGGACTGGATACTGCTGATCTATCCGATCGCCTTTCATTTATAACGCAACACTGGTCACTGTGGATTTGCGGCTGGTTATCCTGGAATTTAGCTGCTTTGGCAATTCTTTATTTCTATTTTTGTTTTGCTGATGCTCATAGCGAAGATAATTCTTCTAGCTCATTATTACGCTTTGCCGTTTTGCTAACGGTAGCCGGTGTGGCAATTGATTTTTGTGCTGAAGCGATTGAGGTGGGTGTATTACCTAATTTAGCTCAGATGATATTAGTGCACAGCGGTAGTCTTGCTAATTCATCTATAGAAATATTTCTTGCCTTGCATCGTACTGCTGTAATGATGACTGGTTGTCTTTCTAACGAACTTTACACTCTCTCAGCCGCAATTCTTATAATATCCACGTGGCGCTCATATGGTTGGATAATCAGAGGCAGCGGGTTTCTATTGGTTGTGGCAGGGATTGGGCTTTCAGGAGCTTGCTTGCTGAATTGGGTTACAGGCATGTTTTTATACAATGTAATTCTATTGCCCATTCTTATAATCTGGCTTTTAGCTATAGCTTATGAAAGTCGTCTGAAAGCTAAAATGGTTCAAGAATAACGGTTTGTTCTTAGTCGCTATCAACTTGTTCGCCTATGAGTTTGAACAGTTCTTCGCGCATTCCTTTGACATTGATATTTAAACTCCTAATCAGGCTGCGGGATACTCCTTCGCTTTCATTGAGTAGAGCAAGTAAAAGATGCTCCTTTGTTATGTATAAAAGACCAAATTGTTTTGCTTGTTCTTGAGCACTAACCAGGACCTTTTTTAAACGAGGACTAAGTGGAATATATTTTGCATTTAGATATGGGTTTGAACCGATGATTCTTTTTACTTCCAGTCTAGCCTTTTCTAAATCACAACCTGCTGACTTTAAGACTTTGCCAGTTACGCCACTGTTTTCTTCAATCAGGGCGATCAAGATTTGCTCTGTGCCTAATATGTGATAACCTACGCGTCTGCATTCTTTTCGTGCAAGGAGAATTACGTTTAACAAACTGTCAGTAAAGTCATCTAGAGTTGGTAATACCAAATCCGGTGATTGTCTTGGTTGAAGATTAATCGGAAGATATTTTGACTTTTCTAGATGTTCTAACATTTTGGTCTGTAACCCTTGCTCCTTTCTCCTGATTGATTCGGTGAGATCGGGTCTAGGGCTAGGAATTGTTGCGTCAATGGCTTTAATAATTTCAGTCCTCATTCGTTTATACTCAATATTCAGATTTTCAAATACTCTTGCCGACACGCCGTCGTCTTGTGCGATGACGCCGAGCAATAAGTGTTCTGTGCCTAGATAATGATGGCCAAGATTCCTCGCTTCTTTCCAAGCGGTTTCGATAATCTTTTTAGCGCGAGGGGTGAAGGGTATTATGGCTACAAAGCCAGAACCGCGCCCAATTATTTTTTCTACTTCACTACGCGCATCTTTAAGAGTAATACCTTTTGCCTTAAGCAATTTACTTGCAGTACTGGTGTCATGAGAGATCAGTCCTAAGAGAATCTGTTCGCTTCCCACAAAGTTGTGACCAAGCCTACGGGCCTCTTCTTGAGCGAGCGTTATAACTTTGATTGAATCTGCGGTAAATTTTTCGAACATGCTATTTGACCTTCAAACTAGTCGCTATTGCTGCGTTCACTTATTAGTTTGAGCAGGTTTTCGCGTATCTCTTTTACATTGATGTTTAAAGTATTCATTACTAGTGTTGCGAGGCATTCCGAATCATTGAGTAGTGCAAGCAAAAGATGCTCTTTCTTTATGTATAGAAGTCCGAATTGTTTGGCTTCTTCTTGAGCACGAATAAAAACCCGCTTTAGACGAGGAGTAAGTGAAATATAAGTTGCACTTGCGTATGAGTCTTTGCCAATAATTTGATCTGCTGCAAGTTGAGTCTTTTCTAGATCACACCCAGCTGCTTGTAGAACTTTACCAGTTATGCCACTATTTTCCTCAATTAAGGCTATCAAGATTTGTTCAGTGCCCAATCTGTTAAAACCTATGCGCCTGCATTCTTGCCTGGCTAGCAAAATCACTTTTAGTGCACTATCAGTGAAACGATCCAGACTTGGTATTACCAAGTCTCGTGATCGACTTTGCTTATGGGTGACAATCAGTTCTTGCAGCGTTTCGGCTAGTTCGATCTCTGCTTCTCGAAGCGCAGCTGCCTGGTCAAATTCTTGATCTTTGATGGCTGAAAATTTATCGGAGCGAATTTTGGCTAATTGCCGAGCCGTCTTAACTGTTTCTTCTGATGTAAAATTCATCAACAAATCAAACATCTCCTTATTCACTTGATCGTTTTCGGCTTCAGGTTTTCCTACTGAGATTGGTTTTTTTTCGGTTTGTACAGATTCGGCTATGCGTTTGATGACTTCGGGCCTTATTGAAGTGAGAGGAATATCCATATTTTCGAGAACTCTGGCTCCTACGCCTTCTCCTTCGCGAATAACCCCGAGTAATAAATGTTCAGTGCCTATATAATTATGTCCCATTTGTCTAGCTTCGTCCCAAGAATGCTCAAGCACTCTTTTGGCGCGAGGGGTAAAGGGTATTTCTACTGAAACGAAGCCTGAGCCACGACCAATTATTTTTTCTACTTCAATACGTGCCTGTTTAAGGGTAGCGCCTTTGCCCTTTAGTGTTTTGGCGGCAATACCGGTACCTTCGCCGATTAAGCCCAATAAAATTTGTTCGGTGCCAACAAAATTATGACCGAGCCTGCGTGCTTCTTCCTGGGCAAGCATTATAACTTTGATTGCTTTTTCAGTGAAGCGTTCAAACATAATTTTTTTTCCTTTTGCGTAATCGAGAAATGGGCAAATTAACCATTTTATCCGTTTGCTTTTCTTATACCCAAAGCGTCCTGGGCAATTATTAATCTTTGAATTTCTCTCGTGCCTTCGTAAATGTTCAACACTTTAGCGTCGCGGAAATAACGTTCCACTGGATATTCATCTGAATATCCGTAGCCGCCAAATATTTGTACAGCATTGTGAGCTGCTTTATTGGCTGCCTCACCACAAAAATATTTAGCTAAAGATGTTTCGCGTGTATTGCGTACACCTTTATCTTTTAAAGATGCTGCCCGCAAGTAAAGTAGACGTCCTGCCTCACATTCAGTCACCATGTCGGCAATCATAGCTTGTACTTGTTGGTGTTCACCTATAACTTTGCCGAAAGTTTTTCTTTGCATAGCATATTGTGTTGAGGCATCAATACAAGCTTGTACCAATCCTGTGGCACCAGCAGCAACAGAAAAGCGGCCGTTATCTAAGGCAGACATAGCGACTTTAAAGCCTTCACCTACTTGTCCAAGTATATTGCTAGCTGGCACTCGTACATTGTCTAAGAAAAGCGAAGCAGTGTCAGAAGCGCGCAGCCCAAGTTTACCTTTAATGGCTTGAGCAGAAAAGCCTGGTGTTTTTGTGTCTATTATAAAGCAAGTTATGCCTTTATGCTTTAAGGCTGGGTCAACAGTAGCAAAAATAATGGCAATTGTAGCTATTGTGCCACAAGAGATCCATATTTTTTGTCCAGAGAGAAGATAATCATTGCCATCTTTTTTTGCGCGTGTTTGTTGGTTGCCAGCATCACTACCGGCATCAGGTTCAGTAAGCCCATAGCAGCCAATAATTTCGCCATTACACAATCCGGGTAGATACTTTTGTTTTTGTTCTTCTGTACCCCAGCGTAAAATGGTCAAAGCAACAAGAGACGTTTGCACAGAAAATAAAGTTCTGGTGGAAGAACAAATACGATTAATTTCTTCAGTCATAAGGCCATAAGAAATATAATCTTGGCCTAAGCCACCATATTTTTCTGGAATCGGACAGCCAAGAAAACCTTCATGAAATATTTTCTTGGCGATATCCCAATCAAAGCGACAAGCTCTATCATTTTCGGCCGCTTTTGGCGCAATTTCCCTTTCAGCAAATGCTCTTACATGCTCTCGCATGGCAATTTGCTCGGGAGTAAAATCAAAATCCATATTGCATCTCCAATTTCTCTTGCGCCAATTTACGCTCCAGTTTCGTGATGATAACTTGTCTGGGATTTAGACAAGTTATCATCTATATTCTAGTTCTTTATTTAGCAGGTAAATCAATTTGAGCGCGTTGTAAGCGGCCAGAATAGTCAACATAAATAGACTTCCATTCTGTAAATTGGTCAATTGCCGTAATACCTGCTTCGCGATGGCCGTTGCCGGTTTGTTTTGTACCGCCAAAGGGTAATTGAATTTCAGCCCCAATAGTGGGAGCGTTAATATAAACAATGCCTGATTCTAAATCATCCATGGCTCTAAAGGCTTGATTAACGTTTTGTGTATACATTGAAAGCGATAATCCAAATTGAGTGCCGTTGGCAACTTCAATTGCTTCGGCATAACTGTTAACAGGAATAAGGGCTGTTACGGGGCCAAAAATTTCTTCTTGAGCAATACGCATATTTGGCTTAACGTCAGCAAATATTGTTGGTTCATGGAAACAGCCACTTTCTAATTCTCCAGCAAGAATTTTGCCACCATAAAGTAATTTGGCACCTTCTTTTTGACCGATTTCGACATATTCGTTGATGCTTTTTAATTGAGATTTATTTATGACCGGGCCGACGCCAACTTTGGGATCAAGCCCACTGCCCAGCTTTAGTGCTTTGACTTTGGCTAGAAATACTTCTTTGAATTCTTCATAGCGGTTTTTATGGATGATTATACGACTGGCGGCAGTGCAGCGTTGTCCGGCTGTGCCAAAAGCACCCCAAACAGCTCCTTCGGCTGCTAATTCAACATCGCCATCATCCATTACACAGATGGCATTTTTGCCGCCCAATTCGCAAGAAATACGTTTCATAAGTTCGCCGCAACGCCCAGCTACCTTTTTGCCTACTTCAGTTGAACCGGTGATGCTAATAGCTTTTACCAATGGATGCTCCACTAAAGCCATGCCCATTTTTCCACCGGGGCCGGTGATAAAGTTTAAAACACCTGGAGGAATGCCGGCTTCGATCATTATTTCTACTAACTTTAAAGCGCATAAGGGTGTGTCAGAAGCCGGCTTTAAAACAACAGTATTGCCAGATACCAAAGCTGGAAATAATTTCCAACTAGGAATAGCTATGGGGAAATTCCAAGGTGTTATCAAACCTACTACGCCTATGGGGACACGTACCGCCATGGCAAATTTTTCACGTAATTCTGATGGTGCTACATGTCCGAATAATCTGCGTCCTTCGCCAGCCATATATTCAGCCATATCAATAGCTTCTTGCACATCGCCGCGTGCTTCTTTAATCACTTTGCCCATTTCTTTGACCATGATAGTGGCTAATTCTTCTTTTCTTTCTTTTAAGAGCTGAGCAGCTTTTAAAAGTATTTCTGCCCGATGAGGGGCTGGCGTTTTTTTCCATTCTGGAAAAGCTTTAGCTGCTGCCTTAACTGCTTTATCAACATCTGCTTCGCTAGAAGAAGCAAAATGACCTATGATTTCATTATTATTAGCTGGATTGAGACTAGGAAATGTTTTGCCATCCTCAGCTTTTTGCCATTTTCCGTCGATGTAATTATCATATGTACGAATTGAGCCATTGCCGCCAGAACTAGTTTTTTTATCTCCACTAATCTTACTTGCTGTGCTGCTCATGAATTACTTCTCCTTCTTTTATGTCCATACATTTTTCTAGAATTTCGCATGCTTTTTCGGCTTCTGCATCGGATATAGTCAAGGGTGGCATAAGTCTTATTACATGGCCGTGTTCACCACAGTTTAAAACTAATAATTTATTTTCTAAACAATTTTGCATAACATGTTTTGTAATCGGTCGACTCGGCTCGCCATCTGGTCGATTGAATTCAATACCAATCATTAAACCGCGACCACGGACTTCTCCGATATATTGGCGTCCTTGGGCAAATTTACGTAAACGATCTAGTATCTTGCTACCAAGCTTTTCAGCTCGCTTGTCTAATTTTTCTTCTTGCATTACTCTGATTGTAGCTAAAGCAGCAGCACAAGCGACAGGATTGCCACCAAATGTGGAACCATGGCGAGCGGGCGCCCATTTTGCAGTTAGTTCTTTAGCAGCGATAAAAGCGGATAGCGGCATTCCACCGGCAATGCCCTTAGCCACAACCATGATGTCAGGCACTATTTTTTCGTGTTCGATAGCAAACATTTTACCAGTGCGGCAAAAGCCTGATTGTACTTCGTCAACGATTAGTATTATTCCATGACTGCTAGCGATCTCTCTTAATTCAGCAAAATATCCAGGTGGTGGTATAACGTAGCCACCTTCTCCTTGAATAGGTTCAATAATCATGGCTGCAACTTGAGAAGGATGTACTACTTGATGCAAGAGCAACCGCAATTGGTGCAGAGAATCTTTAGCACAAGCTGCTGGATCATTACGAAATATCGATCTATAGGTGTAGGGAAAGGGTGCTGTATAGATGGGTCCAGGCAGAGGTTCTAAACGTTCGCGGAAGTATAATTTGGAAGTTGTGAGAGCAACCGACATAAATGTACGTCCGTGAAAAGAGCCACGGAAATTTATAATAGCGGGACGCCCTGTTATATACCGAGCTAATTTGACAGCCCCCTCCACAGCTTCAGAACCACTATTGGATAAGAAAACTGAATCTAAATTGCCAGGCGAAATCTGAGCCAATTTTTCTGCTAATTCGATATAACGAGTGTGATGAGTGGTGACTGAAGTATGGATGAGTTGAGAGGCTTGCTCTTGAATAGCAGAAACTACTGCTGGGTGGCAGTGTCCAAGACTATTGACGGCTATACCGCTACCTAAGTCCAAATATGCGTCGTCATTGATGTCATAGATATAAGATCCCCTGCCTTTGACCGCTACGATATTTGTATATCGATCAAGTACGGGGTTGACATATTCAGCATCCAAATCGAGATAATGCTGGGCCTTTTCTGAGGGAACGCGATTAGGATTAATCATCACCTTTTTAATGATCTTCTTTTTTTCGAGCATAAACCCCGACCTTTAGAGTCATTAATTAATGAACTCTCTATCAAAGAGCACCCTAAACAGATCATATCAGCCTAACGACTAGTTTTCATGTTGTTACTGAACAAAAGAATGCCGTTATACGTCAAGCAGCCAATGTATTGAGGGGTTTTGCAGGGATAGTAAGCTTCCTTTCTGGGTATATTCTATGTTAGGGAGTATTGAGGTTCAATGAGAAATCAAATAACTGACGAAAAATATAAGAGATATGTTGGGGGTTTTTGGACCTGGCTGCCAATTATCTCTGGTTTGGCTGTAGCCATAATTTCTGCGACAGTTGATTTCAGTCTGAGAGCCGTTTTTCTCAATAATTTACTTGGACCGGTACTGGGACGTTCGGTTTATCTTTTATTAGGCTTATCTCTCATCGCTATTGGCTTAGCACATGCGCTTGGATTTCCGCGAGGACAGAAAAGAATTCAAACAGCAGAGGCTGCTTTTTCTGAGAGAATGAAAAGGCACCGCAGCTGATTATCACGAACTGGAAGCACTGCGCTTGTTAGTTTGGCGGGCGGCATTCCTGAGCGATTCACTGGCCTTCTCTCCATTATACTTCCTTCAAGGCACTGCGCTTATTAGCCTGACGAGCGGCATTCCTAGTAGTAGTTCTAGTGGAGCGAGTGGCTTTAGTTTTGTCTTTGAAGGCTATTTTTAATACTTCGTCTAAATGTCCAACCGGGATCATGTCTAAACGTTTGTGTACATAATCAGGAATTTCTTGCAAGTCTTTTTCATTAGCGCGGGGATAAAGAACGGTTTTTATGCCGGCGCGTAAAGCGGCTAATACTTTTTCTTTTAAACCGCCTATAACTAATACATTGCCGCGTAAGGTAATTTCACCGGTCATAGCAAGACTGGCTCGCACTGGGCGTTTTGACATGGCAGAAATAAGAGCAACCGCTAAAGCAACACCAGCAGAAGGTCCATCTTTGGGTGTGGCACCTTCAGGTATGTGGATGTGAATATCAAAATTATCTTGAAAATCTGCTTTGATGCCAAATTGACTGGCGTGGCTGCGAATATAGCTGAAAGCAGCTTGAGCTGACTCTTTCATCACTTCACCAAGTTGCCCGGTTAATTGCAATTTGCCTTTGCCTGGCATGGTGTTAACTTCAATAGGTAATGTTTCGCCACCCATTTCTGTCCAAGCTAAACCAGTAACAACACCTATTTGTGGTCCTTGTACTTCCATTTCGCGTGGTGTTTTAGCCGGACCAAGATACTTACTTAAGGCGTTAGGCAATAGGCGCACTGTTGTAGTGGGTTCTCTTACTATCTCGCTTGCTACTTTGCGACAAATGGCGGCGATATTGCGTTCTAAGGAGCGTACACCAGCTTCGCGTGTATATTCTTGAATGATTTTGCGGATAGTTTGATCGGGAATTTTCAGCTGTTTATCTTTAAGCCCATGCTTTTGCAGAGTGGAAGGAATAACGTGTTGTTCGGCTATGGAAACTTTTTCTTCTTCTGTGTATCCAGAGATTCTAATTACTTCCAGTCTGTCATAGAGCGCGCGCGGCATGTAATCGAGAGAATTAGCCGTGGCGACAAAAATAACTTCATGCAAACTAAAAGGAACATCTAAATAATGATCAGTGAAATTTTCATTTTGATCTGGATCCAGTACTTCTAGCATGGCAGCTGTAGGATCGCCCATATAATTACGGGTCATTTTCTCGATTTCATCTAATAAAATGACGGGATTTTTTGTGCCCGCTTGCTTGATAGACTGAATAATACGTCCAGGCATAGAGCCAATGTAGGTACGTCTGTGTCCACGAATTTCGGCTTCATCATTAACACCACCAAGGCTTATACGGGCAAATTCCCGATTCATTGCTTTGGCAATTGATTTAACTAAGCTAGTTTTACCAACACCAGGCGGTCCGACTAGGCAGAGTATAGTTCCTAGTGGTTGTTTGGACAATTTGCGCACAGCTAGATATTCTAAAATCCTTTCTTTAACCTTCTTCAATCCATAGTGTTTTTGCTCTAGAATATTTTCTGCTCTGTCTAAGTCAATAATTTCGCGAGAGCGTTTGGCCCACGGCAAAGAAACAAGAGTGTCGAGATATGATCTAATAACGCCTGCTTCTGCACTTTGGGGCATCATTTTTTCTAAGCGTTGCAATTCTTTTTGTGCTTTTTCTAAAGCGAGGCCAGAGACTTTGGCTTTGGCGATTTTTTGTTTGTATTCAGCAATTTCACCAACTTGTTCGCCATCGGAATTTAATTCTTCTTGAATAATGCGCAATTTTTCGCGCAAATAATACTCTCTTTGTGTTTTTTCCAAGTTGAAACGCACTCGGTCATGGATTTGCTGTTCTAATTCAGCTAGCTCTAATTCACGTGAGAGAAGGTGGCTTATATACTCGAGTCTTTTTGTGCTGTCGATAATCTCTAAACAATGTTGGCGTTCATTTAAATCTAGTCCCAAGTAGGTAGCTATTATGTCTGCTAAACGTCCTGGTTGACCAATGCCAGAGACAGCAAGGAGACTTTCGGGGTTAACCTTTTTAGTGGTTTTAACGAATTGTTCAAATTTTTCTACTGTCACTCGCACCAGAGTTTTTGTAGAGACATCTTCATCAGTAGTTTCGTGCTCGGCAGTGACACACGCTTCAAATACATTTTGTTCGTCTGTAATAGATTCAAGCTTTATGCGGCTTGTGCCCTCTACTAGAGCCTTGACTGTGCCGTCTGGTAATTTAAGCATTTGCATGACTTCAGCCAGAGTGCCTACTTGATAAATATCATCAATGCGAGGATCTTCGGTTTCTGGGTCTTTTTGGGCAACAAGCACAACTAAGCGATCATCGCGCATAAGTGCTTGCTCAAGCGCGGCAATGGACTTAGGACGACTGACGAATAATGCTTGCACCATTTGTGGAAAGACCACAACATCTCGCAAGGGGATAAGAGGAAAGGAAGTATTTTGTATATCGGGCATCAGTTTCTAGGCTATTTCACCTTTAAGTTTAGCCTGTGGTAATTCAAGAAGCTCGGCTGTAGAACGTTTTTCAACTAATTCTTTTGTGATATGGCAAACCTTAATGTCTGAGCGTGAAGGCACTTCGTACATGATCTCTAGCATAATTTCTTCTACTATGGAACGCAAAGCCCGGGCACCGGTTTTGCGTTTAATAGCTTCTTCAGCGATTGCTTTGATAGCCGATTGGTCAAAGTCTAAATCAACACCGTCGAGTGCCAACAACTGTTGATACTGTTTGACGATGGCGTTCTTTGGCTCAACCAGTATGCGTACCAAGGCTTCAACGTCCAGTGCTTCAAGCACAGCTATTACAGGCATACGACCTACAAATTCTGGAATAAGTCCAAATTTTAATAAGTCATCTGGAGCCGTTTCTTTCAGGATGCGGCTAGCTTTTTGCTCGCGCTCGGCAACGGTGAGCGGTCTATCTGAGCCAAAGCCGATGTTGCGATTAGATGAAATACGGGATTCTACAATTTTGTCTAGCCCAACAAAAGCACCACCACAAATAAATAGAATATTGGCAGTATTGATTTGGATAAATTCTTGATGTGGATGTTTGCGCCCGCCTTGTGGAGGCACGTTGGCTAAAGTCCCTTCAATCATTTTCAATAATGCTTGTTGTACGCCTTCACCACTTACATCACGAGTAATGCTTGTATTTTCTGATTTGCGCGAAATTTTATCTATTTCGTCTATATAGATAATGCCGCGTTCAGCCTTCTTAACGTCATAATCAGACGCTTGATAAAGACGCAGCAAAATATTTTCCACATCTTCACCGACATAACCAGCTTCAGTAAGAGTAGTGGCATCAGCGACAGCAAATGGTACATCTAAAAGACGGGCTAAAGTTTGGGCTAATAATGTTTTGCCGCAGCCGGTTGGACCAATTAGTAAAATATTGGATTTTTGAATTTCAACTTTATCGGCCAATTTTGCATTATGGGTGATGCGTTTGTAGTGATTGTAGACAGCTACTGAAAGGATCTTTTTGGCTGTAGTTTGACCAACTATGTGTTGATCGAGATAATTTTTAATTTCCTGTGGTTTAGGAATATCCGCTATCTGAGGAGCCGCGGTTTCAGGGGAAGTACTGGGCGGCGCGCCTTCCAATAACTCTTCATCTAAAATTTCATTGCAAAGATCTACACACTCATCACATATATATACTCCGGCGCCAACGATTAGTTTTTTTACTTGATCCTGACTCTTGGTGCAGAAGGAGCATCTGAGGCGAGTGTCGTTTGTTTTTGACATTGATTTTTCCTATTCTATTTCAACTACGAACTAGCTATCACTTAACCACAGGATATATAAGTAGCAATCTATCTATATTATCTCTTTATATCAACTATTTTCTTAATTATTCATCCTACTTTTTGTTTTCTTATCTCAAAATTAGCACTTATGCGAGTTCTTTGGGGTTAGACAGCAGTTAAAGGCGGCTGATCGAGGCGGACGATAACTTCATCAACAAGACCATACTCCTTTGCTTCTTCGGCAGTCATTATATTGTCTCTATCTGTATCTTTTTCGATTTGCTTAACTGATTGTCCTGTATGTTCAGCCATTAATTCATTCAATTGTCGCTTGATACGCAATATTTCGCGGGCTTGAATTTCAATATCGGTTGCTTGTCCTTGTGCCCCACCTAGTGGTTGGTGAATAAGAATGCGTGAATGAGGCAAAGCTAGTCTTTTGCCCTTTTTACCGGCAGTCAATATAAATGCTCCCATACTGGCAGCTTGACCGAGGCAAATTGTAGACACATCTGACCGTATATGCTGAATAGTGTCGTAAATAGCAAAACCGGCTGTAACCGAGCCGCCAGGTGAATTGATATATAGTCTAATATCTTTTTCTGGGTCTTCACCTTCAAGAAGTAAGAGCTGAGCTACCACCATATTGGCAACGATGTCATCTACCGGAGTGCCCAGGAAAACAATACGTTCTCTAAGTAGCCTCGAAAAGATGTCAAAAGCACGCTCGCCCCTAGCTGTGGTTTCTATAACAGTTGGAGGGTAATAGAAATCTGGAGAAGCCATTGGGGTGATGCTCCAAATATCGAAAACAGATTTGCGTGAAGGTGTAGAAAACGGGCTATTCATCAACGTAAGAACTCCAATTTGGTTTTAACTATTATAGGCCTTGAGTTTATTCAATAAAAAACTCGCAATAAAGGCTCTCGCCTATGTACAGACTAACATGGCTTACATACTAACTTATTAAATATGTAAGGAGGAATTAATTCTCTGTGCTTGACGACTTTTCGTCTTTAGCTGTCGTAGCCGCAGGTGTATAAGTAATTTCGGTGTTTTGTAAAAGAAATTCCATTACTTTGGCGGTAAGCAATTCTTCAAGAGCTTGTCTGTGAACAGCTTCATTGTGAGCAGCTTTTTCTGGTGGCAGACCCATACGGGCAATAAATTCTTCTAGGTGAAGGCGCATTTCTTCTTCAGTAACTGTTACCTTTTCTTCTTTAATGATTGCGCCCAATACTAAACTGGTTAAAACTCGCTTTTCAGCTTCTTCGTATTTCTCTGTTTTTAGCTTTTCGAATTCAGGTGATTTTTCTACATCGTCAAAAGAGCGTCCATTTTGTTGAAAATAATACTTTAATTGATCCAAAAGAAGCTTTTGCTCGCGTTCAATCATTGTTTCAGGTAGGTCTACAGAAGCATTGTTGACGATTGCTTCGACGATCAGCTTTTGCTTGGTCGCCTCGCTGTTCATTTCAAATTCTTCTTTTAAATTCGTTGCTAATCTTTCTTTTAGTTTCTCGAGGGACTCGACGGCAAATTTTTGTGCCAGTGCATCATCT